>Ga0105044_10001391_pt1 | contig 32172 bp, 27 predicted proteins | sample MAT01_FD_78092 | JGI IMG/M metagenome (GOLD analysis project Ga0105044, IMG submission 78092) | Freshwater microbial communities from Lake Fryxell liftoff mats and glacier meltwater in Antarctica - MAT-01 | ecosystem: Environmental > Aquatic > Freshwater > Ice > Liftoff microbial mat | place...
CGGGCCGGGCCGTGGTTCCGCCGCTGGCTGCGCGGTGGCGTACAGCCTGCGTATCACCGACCTCGACCCCATCAGGTACGACCTGTTGTTCGAGCGGTTCCTCAACCCCAGTCGCAGCTCCATGCCCGACATCGACATGGACTTCGACTCGCGATACCGAGACGAAATGATTCGCTACGCGGCGGAGAAGTACGGCCGCGACCACGTCGCGCAGATCATCACGTTTGGCACCATCAAGGCCCGCAACGCGGTGCGCGATGCAGCGCGCGTGCTGGGCTACCCGTATGGCATGGGCGACAAGGTCGCCAAGCTGATGCCGCCGCTCGTGATGGGCCGCGACACGCCGTTGAAGTACTGCTTCGAAGAGAACCCGAAGTACAACGACGGGTTCAAGGCGGCCGCCGAGCTGCGCGCCACCGTCGAGGCCGACCCCGACGTCAAACGGGTGGTCGATGTCGCCAAGGGTCTCGAGGGTCTGAAGCGCAGCGACGGTATTCACGCCGCGGCAGTGGTCATTACCAAGAACCCGCTGACTGATTATCTACCGGTGCAACGCAAACCAGTCGCTGGTGGCGACCCTAAAGACGCCCCCATCGTGACCCAGTTCGAAATGCACGGTGTCGAGGAACTCGGTCTGCTGAAGATGGACTTCCTCGGTCTACGCAACCTCGACGTCATCTCCGACACGGTGGCGATGGTGCGCGCCACCAAGGACCCCGAGTTCGATATCGATGCGGTGCACCTCGACGACCAGGCCGTGTTCGACCTGATGGCGCGCGGCGACACGATGGGTGTCTTTCAGCTGGAGTCGCCGCCGATGCGGGCACTACTGCGGTCGCTGGCACCCACCTCGTTCGAAGACGTCTCCGCTGTGCTCGCCCTGTACCGACCAGGGCCGATGAGTGTCAACATGCACTACGACTACGCCGACCGCAAGAACAACCGCCAGCCGGTGGAGTACTTCCACCCCGACGCCGAGGAGATACTGGGCGACACGTACGGCCTGATGATCTATCAGGAGAGTGTCATGCGCGTGGCACAGAAGTTCGCCGGCTACTCGTTGGCCGAAGCCGACAACTTGCGCAAGGCGATGGGCAAGAAGAGCCGCGAGGTGATGGCACAGGAACGCAACAGCTTCGAGGACGGCTGTGTGCGGATGAACTACACCCGCGAGATGGGCGAGAAGCTGTTCGACATCATCGCCAAGTTCGCCGACTACGCCTTCGGCAAGAGCCACACGTTCGGGTACGGCTTGGTGACCTACCAGACGGCCTACCTGAAGGCGCATTACCCGGTGGAGTACATGGCCTGCCTGCTCACCAGCGTCAAAAGTAACCTCGACAGGGCAGCGGTGTACCTCAGCGATGCTCGCACGACTGGCGTGAAGGTGCTCACGCCCGACATCAACCGGTCCATCACCGATTTCGCTGCACTCATGCCCAACGAGGTACCTGTCGATGTGGTGCTGCCGATAGGCAGTCCGGGTGCCATTACGTTCGGCCTTTCCGCGATTCGCAACGTGGGGGAGGGCTTGGTCGAACTGTTGCTGCGCGAACGCGACGAGAACGGCCCGTACGACTCGTTCCACGAGTACGCCGAGCGAGTGCCCGAGCCTGTTCTCAACAAGCGCACCGTCGAGTCACTCATCAAGGCCGGCGCCTTCGATTCGCTGGGCCACCCGCGCAAGGGCCTGTTGATGGTCTTCGAGCAGATCATCGACGGTACGGTGGTGCGCCGACGCGAACGCGATCAGGGCGTGATGAGCCTGTTCGGCGATGTCGGTGACGATGCAGTCGGTGGTGGCTTCAGCGAACGGGTCAACATCCCGACCCTCGAGTTCGACAAGAGTGACCGCTTGAAGTTCGAGAAGGAGATGCTCGGGCTCTACATCAGCGACCACCCGCTGTTGGGCGTAGAGGCTGCGCTGCGTCGCAAGGTGGACTGCAGCGTCGCCGAAGCAGCTGAGAAGGACGACGGCGCGACGGTCACGTTGGGCGGGGTGATCACCAATTTGTCGCGCAAGTTCACCAAGAAGGGCGACCAGATGGCCGTCTTCATCCTGGAAGATCTTGACGCTGCCATCGAGGTCACCGTCTTCCCACGCGTGCTCACCGAGCAGAGCCACAAGCTGATCGACGACGCGATCGTGACCGTGAAGGGCCGAATCGACCGCCGCGACGAGACCCGAGTCGGTTTCATGGCTCAGGACGTTCAGATTCTGGAGGGCCTTGACACAGGCAGCGCCGCTCCACTCAGGCTGCGAGTGCCGGCCACCTCGTTGACCGAGCTGAAAATCCACCAGATTCGTAAGATCCTGCGCGAACACCCTGGTGATTCACCCGTGTACCTGCACATCGGCCAGGGCAAGGTCCTTCGTCTCGCTGACGAATTCTGCGTTGATCTCGACCGTGTGGTGGGCGAATTGCGGATGGCCCTCGGCCACGATGCGGTGGTTCTGTAGGGCGAAGTGACGCGCCAGAGCAGGAATCGGGCCGAGTTGGTGGCAGAATAGACGACTCAGGTCACGCCTCTGTGTGTCCTTAGTGTGGGGAATTTGTTCGACAGGAGCTTCCGGGCAATGCCAATCAATGTGGTCACCAGGGATGCTGCAGCACTGAACGACGCCGACCTCGACGAAATGGCGTCGATGGGCGGGGCGTTCGATATCGGCATTCTCTCCAAGGCGAAAGAAGACTGGGTGCTCAGCACCGCGGCGCGGGTCGAGGGCAAGCTGCACGGCTTTGCGTTCGTCACGCTGGAGCGCATTGGCGGCACCCCATGCGTGCTGGTCGGCATGCTCAGTGTGAAGCGCACGTCCAAGCGCGATCAGGTGCTGAAGGGCGTCATGCACGAGGCATTCCATCGCGCGCTGATGGCATTCCCCGACGAAGACGTGGTCGTCGGGTCGCGGTTTGCATTGCCCGACGGCCTCGAGGCGTTCAAGCAGGTCGATGAGTTGATTCCGCGCCCGGGTCATCGTGCCGTTGGCGAAGAGCGTGCATGGGGCCGCCGTCTGGCGAAACGTTTCGGCGTCGATGGTCAGTATGACGAGCAGACTTTTGTCGTGAAATCCAATGCGCATGGCTTTCTGGATCACGAGTCGCTGAAGGCCGACCGGATCAAGCCCGAGCTGGCAGCGCTCTTCGCCACTGTCTCTGCCAAGACCAGCGGTTCGCTGGTGGTTCACGGCTGGATCATGGCTGAAGATCTCGTCAAGCTCGGCGCTCGCTGAGCCATCATCCGGTCGAGTGCCGTGACGAGTGAACGGCCTGTGACGACTGAACGGCCTGACGGTTCAACGCTCGACACGGTCATTCGCCGCCGGCGGATGACTCGTCGCTTTGATTCCACACCGCTCGACCTTGCGCAGGTCGACGAACTGGTCGACCTCGCTCGTCGCGCACCATCGGCCGGCTACAGCCAGGGCGTGCACTTTCTTGTGCTCTCAGGCGCGGCCGCGCGGTCGTTCTGGACCATCACCGGCAGCGACGATTGGTTCGGCGACGAAACACGCGCGGCGCCGGTGTTGATTCTTCCGCTCGCCGACCTGGCGGCGTACACCTCGCGATATTCCGAGGGCGACAAGGCGGGGCATGGCTTGGAAGAGGCATCCAACTGGGAGGTGCCGTTCTGGCTCACCGACGCTGCGATGGCCACTCAGAACCTGTTGCTACTGGCCGAAGATCGCGGGCTTGGTGCGTTGTACTTCGGCATCTTCCGCAATGCGCGATTGTTGCTCGACGAACTGGGTGTACCACCGCATGTACTGCAGGTGGGCGTTGTCGCGTTGGGCCATCGTGCCGCTGACGACCAGCAGTCAGGGTCTGCCCGCACACGGCCGCGACGAGCCGTCGCCGACGTGGTTCATCATCAGCGCTGGTGACGAAGCAACTGCTCCGGCTCGGTGCGGAACCACTCCTGCTGGCTAGGTTTGCGCGCAGCAACGATGCACACTGGAGATGTTCGCAATGGCCAACCAGATCCCCCTCGTCGACTATCTGGTGCTTGGCGACACGCCGCACCTGACGGCCAATGAATGCACCGGTTGTGGTGCCCGATTTTTTGGTCGCCGCAATGCGTGCGCCGGCTGCAGCGGTACTGAATTCAAGACGGTCGCAATCGACACCACCGGTGAAGTCAAGGCGTTCACGATCGTGACGTTCGCGGCGCCCGGCGTGCCGGTGCCCTTCGTCTCGGCAATTGTCGATTGCGGTGGCACCAGCGTTCGCGGCAACGTCATCGATGTGGAAGCGTCGCCCGAGCACGTCTCGCTGGGCATGAAGGTGGCTCTTGCCACGTACACCATCGGCACCGACGACAATGGCACCGAAGCCATCGGCTTCGGCTTCGCACCTTCGAACTGAACGACTCGACTGAAGGAGATCATCATGAGCGATGACATTTGGATTCTCGGCATCCACATGACCAAGTTCGGTAAATACCCGGACCTGGACATCGTCGACCTGGCCTCACAGGCGGCGCTCGCCGCGCTGGCCGACGGCGGCGTGACGATGAAGGACATCGGTGTGCTTGCCGCTGGTTGCCTGATGGCGTCCAACGCGGGTATCGGCCAGCAGCTTCAGAAGCAGATCGGCCAGACCGGCATTCCGGTGTACAACGTCGCCAATGCCTGCGCAACTGGCGCAACCGCTCTGCGCACGGCAATCATGGCCGTCAAGTCTGGCGAGGTCGATATGGGCCTCGCGGTCGGTGTCGAGAAGCTGGCGGGGGCAGGTCTGCTGGGTGCAGGTGGCCGCCCGAAAAGTGACAAGAACGAGTGGAGCCCATCGGGTCGCGTCGGAGCAGTAACCAACACTGACGGCCGCATTGGTACCGACAGCATGCCCGGTGTGTTTGCGCAGGTGGGTATGGAGTACGGCCACAAGTACGGCGGTACCAGCTTCGAACTGTTCGCCAAGATCAGTGAGAAGAACCACGCTCACAGCACACTGAACCCGCTGGCCGCGTACACCAAGCGGATGACGCTCGACGAGATCATGAATGACATCATGATTGCGTACCCGAATACCCGCCCGATGTGCAGCGCCAACTGCGATGGCGCCGCGGCGGCGGTCGTTGTCAGCGGGGCAAAGTTGCGCACGATGTCGCTCGAGCAGCAGCGCCGAGCTCTCAAGGTTTCGGCATCCGTGCTGACCAGCGACCCGTACGAGGAGGGCTGCCAGGTCTTGCCCAACGTCAACACGCTCACCCGCAACGCCGCCAAGATTGCCTACGAGCAGGCCGGTATCGGGCCGTCGGATCTCGACCTGGTCGAGCTGCATGACTGCTTCGCCACCGCCGAGCTGGTGCACTACGACAACCTGATGCTGTGCGAGGAGGGTGGCGCTGCCGACTTCTTCAACTCGGGTGCCACATGGCGCGACGGCAGCATGCCGGTCAACGTCTCGGGCGGCCTGGAGTCCAAGGGTCACCCGATTGCGGCCACCGGGATCGCCAACGTCTGGGAGGTCTGCCACCACCTGCGTGGCGAGGCCGGCGATCGCCAGATCGAGGGTGCCAAGGTGGGCTTGGCCCACGTCATAGGTCTCGGCTCGGCGTGTGGTGTGCACATCCTGGAGAGCTCCGGGCTGTAACACCCGGAGTTCTTGCCAAGCCGGTAGCGAGTTTCTCAGCCCTGCGGGCAAGTGGTCTCGAAGTAGGCGTTGAGGCGCTCGCTCGCGGCTTGAACCTCGGGTGTGCTCAGCTCCTGCATCGCCTTTGCAACTTCCGGGTTGGCCATATCGTTGTTGGACTGCTGCAGGACTTCGCCCAGCTTGGTCATCGCGGCGGACATGATGTCGACATCGCCCTGGAGCTCGTCGGGGACGTTGGCCGACACGTCGCCGAACACCTTTGCGAGGTCGACCTGCTCGCCTGCAGGTGCGAAGGCCTGGGCCATCGCTCCGATCATCTGGGCATAGATGGCCTGGCAGTCGCCAGTCAAAATGCCGGGAACGCTGAGGTCCGACGGAATCGACAAGTCGGACGGGATGGTGAGCTCGGACGGAATCGAGAGGTCCGATGGAATCGAGAGGTCCGATGGAATCGAGGCGTTGCTCGACGGCAACTTGCTGTCGCTACCGCAGGCGCCGAGCCCGATCAGGGTGGCAGCGAGGGCGAGAGTGAGGATGCGCTTCATGTCGTTCTCCTGTGAGCGGTGGGTGGCCCGACACTGCGACTCGTAACGAGTGGCCCGGGTTGGATGAAGTGTCGCAGACGTCAGAGCAGTTGGGCAGCGAGGTCTGTCACATTTTCTGCAGGAAGCTGGCAGACGTGGTCGCGGCACACGAATGCGGCGCCATCGCGTCGCTGGCACCACAGCGGGCCGGGATATGGCTCGCCCCAGGCCAGCACGGCGTCGGGTAGCCAGTGGCGGCGCACTTCGGCCAGAAGGTCTGGGCGGTCGCCGGTGATGACGATCTCGGTGGTGCCGGCGAGGCGTGTGGCGATGGCGGTCAACGCCTGTGAGAAAGCGGAGGGGGACTGCGGGATGGCTCTCGCCAGCAGGCGAATGATCTGGTCGGCGTGGTTGGTGTACCGGGCCTCACCGGTGAGTGCCCCTAGGCGGGCGAGCGCTACAGCTGCCGTTGAGTTGGCGGATGGTGTGGCGTTGTCCAGCAGTTCCTTCTGCCGAGCCACCAACTGTTCGCCGTCGTCTGGTGTGGTGAACAACCCGCCGCGATCCACGTCCCAGAAGTGGTCCAGTAACACGTCCACGATCTCGCTAGCGCTCTCGATCCAGCGTGCTTGGCCGGTGAGCTCGGCAAGGCGTGTGAAGCCGTCGATGAGTGTGGCGTGGTCCGCTGCTAGCGCAGAATGGCGTGCCTGTGGGTGGCCGTCGGCGTGCCATGAACGATGCCAGCGGCCGTTCGGACCGCGCAGTTCGCGGAGCAGGAACTCGCCGTTGGCGATTGCGGCAGCGGTCCAGTCGGCGCGGTCGAAGGCGGTGGCCGCCTCGCACAATGCCGCCAGCATCAGCCCGTTCCACTCCGCCAGCACCTTGTCGTCCAGACCTGGGTGTAGACGCTGTGTGCGTGCATCGAACAGGCGTTGGCGGGCCGCCTCGATGTGCGGCGGACGAGCAAGGTCGCCTCGATGGTGAAGCCGGGCCGGGATAGTACGACCCTCGAAGTTGCCGTCGTCGGTGAACTCGTACCAGTCGAGTGCAGCATCGGCATCGGGGCCGAGCACGACGCGTACCTCTTCGCTCGTCCATGTGTGGAACAGCCCCTCCTGGCCATGTCCGTCGACACCCGGCGAGTCGGCGTCCTGCGCCGAATAGAACCCGCCGTCGGGATGCCGCAGGTCGCGCAGCACATATTCCACCGTCTCCTCGACGACCTGCTGATAGCGCGTTTCGCCGGTGAGCAGCGCGGCGTGCGTGTAGACGCGAATGAACAGCGCCTGGTCGTAGAGCATCTTCTCGAAGTGCGGCACCAGCCACTGAGCATCCACGGAGTAGCGGGCGAAGCCGCCGCCGATGTGGTCGTAGATGCCGCCACTGGCCATCGCGTCGAGGGAGGTTGTCAGCGATGCCAGCCGCTGTACATCTGGTGTGGTGGTGAGTGATCGGGCAATGAGGTCGAGGCTCATCGTCGAGGGGAATTTCGGCGCGCTCCCGAAGCCGCCCCATTCCGGATCGAACTGGGTGGCCAGCTGGGACAGTCCCAACTCCACGATCTCGGGTCCCGGATAGTCCGCCACCGGCAGCACGCTGGCCGAGCGCTGCAGGGCCTCGCCGAGCGCGTTGATGTTCTGACGCAAATCGTCTGGGCGAGTGCGCCACACGTCGTCGATCGCAGCCGTCAGTTGTAGAAACGCCGGCTTGGGGAAGTAGGTGCCGCCATAGAACGGCTCGCCCTGCGGGTTCATGAAGACCGTCATCGGCCAGCCACCGCGGCCCGTCATCGCCTGCACTGCGTCCATGTAGATGGCGTCGACGTCGGGGCGTTCCTCGCGATCTACCTTGACGTTGACGAACAGTCGGTTCATCTGCTCTGCAACTTCGGCATCCTCGAAGCACTCGTGGGCCATGACGTGGCACCAATGGCACGCGCTGTAGCCGACGCTCAGCAATATGGGGACGTTGCGTTCCTTGGCAGCCGCGAACGCTTCGGGTCCCCACGGGTACCAGTCGACCGGGTTGTGAGCGTGTTGGCGCAGGTAGGGCGAGGTTTCATCGGCGAGCAGATTCACGTGGATCAGGCGCCAACGGCGTGGTAGCCGCCGTCAACATGCACGATCTCGCCGGTGGTGGCGGGGAACCAGTCGCTCAGTAACGCCACGCAGGCCTTGGCGACCGCCGAGGAGTCGGTGACGTCCCACCCCAGTGGCGCGCGGTCGTCCCAGACGTCTTCGAACTTCTTGAAGCCGGGGATACTTTTCGCCGCCATCGTCTTGACCGGGCCGGCCGCAACCAAGTTGCTGCGGATACCTTGTGGCCCCAGCTCGCGAGCCAGGTAGCGGCTGACGCTCTCCAGGGCTGACTTGGCGACGCCCATCCAGTTGTACGCAGGCCAGGCAACGGTGTTGTCGAAGTCGAGGCCCACGAACGCACCGCCCGGCTCCATCAACGGAACGAACGCCTCGGCAAGCGCCTTCAGCGAGTAGGCGCTGACATGCAGAGCAACGGCGACGTCGGCCCACTGCGGTGAGAGGAAGTCCTCACCAAGGCACGCCTCGGGTGCGAACCCGATGCTGTGCAGCACACCATCCACGCGACCCCATTTTTCTGCAAGTGCGTTGCGCACGGCAACGAGGTGCTCGGGGTTGGTGACATCCAACTCGAAGACGTCGACAGGCTGGGGCAGCTTGCGCCCTGTGCGCTGGGTCAGGCTGAGCGCGCGGCCGGCACCGGTGAGGACGATGTTGGCGCCCTCCTGCTGCGCCAGCAGTGCCACGCCGTAAGCCAGTGAGGTGTCGGTGAGGACGCCGGTGATCACGATGTTCTTGCCGGTGAGGAGGCCCATATCGGCGACTGTAACCGCGAGCGACCGGTGTGCAAGGCTGACCGGATGCGTATTGGTATTCTTGGAGGTACCGGCCCCGCCGGCAGCGCCCTTGCGGCACGGCTTGCATCGGTTGGTTACCCCGCGGTCATCGGTTCGCGTTCGAAGTACCGGGCAATGGAAGCGTGCGACAGCTTGGTCGAAAAGTGGCCCGATCTGGCAGGTTTGCTCTCCTACGGCGACAACGCTGCAGCGGCCGCCTGCGACCTGGTGGTCATCGCCACCCCGTGGGACTCGGCCGCCACGACCGCCCACGAGAACGAAGCGCTGCTCGACGGCAAGATCCTGATCAGCATGGCCAACGCGCTCGTGCGTGTCGGTCACGAGTTCCAGCCGCTGGTGCCGCCACGCGGCAGTGTGGCAGCGCATGTACAGGCCGCCATGCCGCACAGTCGCGTCGTTGCGGCGTTTCATCACCTGCCGGCCACCGAGTTGGGCCACATCGGTGAGCCCATCGATTCCGACGTGCTGATTTGCGGCGACGACGCCGATGCAGTCCGAGTCGTCAGCGAGATCGTGGGAAAAATCCCCGGTTGTCGGCCGCTCGACGCAGGTGAGTTGTCCAACGCGATGGCGATCGAGGCGTTCACCGCAGTTCTGCTGCAGCTCAACGTGAGGTACAAGACGCGCGTCGCCCCCAAGCTGACGGGGATCAAGGGCGATCCGCGGGCAGAGAAGGCTGCGGCGAAGGCCGCCGCCGCTGTAGCGAAGGCGGCCGAGGGCGCCCCAGAGGCAGTAGCGTCGCTGACGTGACGATGCGTTTGTACGACACCGCCCGCCAGGCCGTGGTGCCTTTCGAACCCGGTGAGCAGGTGCTGATGTACACCTGCGGCATCACCCCGTATGACGCCACGCACCTCGGTCATGCCGCCACCTTCATCAACTACGACGTGTTGCAGCGGCGCCTCATCGACATCGGCCACACAGTCAAGTGCGTTCGCAACGTCACCGACGTTGACGACCCGCTGTTCGCAAAGGCTCGCGAGCTTGGTATTCACTATCTCGATCTCGCTGCCGGCGAGGAAGCACGCTTCGAGCGCGACATGGCGGCGCTCAATGCATTGCCCGTCTCCAGTTCCCCGCGCGCATCCAGCGCCATTCCCGACATTCGCGGGTTCATCGGCATGGTGCTGGATCGCGGCTTTGCCTACGAGGCCGGCGGCAGCGTCTACTTCGACGTGTCGAAGTTCCCCTCGTTCGGAACGCTCAGCCACTACACCGAAGAGCAGATGATGGACTTCGCCCGCGAGCGCGGCGGAAACATCGACGACCCGCACAAGCGGCACCCGCTCGACTTCGTGCTCTGGCACCCCTCGCTGCCAGACGAACCGAGCTGGGACACCATGTGGGGCCCCGGTCGCCCGGGCTGGCACATCGAGTGCAGTGCTCTGGCGTTGCGTGAGCTGGGTACCACCATCGACCTCCACGGTGGTGGCTGCGACCTCATCTTCCCGCACCACGAGTGCGAGCGTGCGCAGAGCGAAGCGGCCACCGGCGAGCAGTTCGTCAAGCACTGGATGCATGTCGCAATGGTGTTCATGGACGGTCACAAGATGTCGAAGAGCCTTGGCAATCTCGTGTTCGTCGACAAGCTGCGCACCGATTGGGACCCACGGGCCATTCGACTCGCGATCATCGAGCACCACTACCGCCGCGAGTGGGAATGGGACGACACACTGATGCCGCGCAACGCCGCCCGGCTGGAAGCATGGGGAGCCACCAGAGGCGAGAGTGGCGTCGTTGACGAGGTGCGCACCGCTCTCGATGACGACCTTGACACACCGTCGGCGCTGGCTGCGGTGGATGCAGCTGCTGCGGCAGGGCTGGGTGTGCACGATGCGGCGGCACTGTTGGGCGTACTGCTCTAGAGGCGGCTGGCGACTAGGCTCCGAAGCATGACAACGGAGCTTTGCAGCGCATGAACGCTCAAGGAGCCGGAAAGCTGCAGTCTCGGTTTCGGCGCGTGGTTCGGCCAATGGCGAAGCAGTTGTGGCGTTTTCACCTGGAAGGCTTCGATCTACTGCCCGCCGAAGGCCCGGCCATTCTTTGCCCGAACCACATCAGTTTCCTGGACTCCGCGTTCCTGATGCTGCACGTGCCGCGCAACATCAGTTTCGTCGGCAAGGCCGAGTACATGGATTCATGGAAAACCAAGTACGTCTTCCCTGCCATGGGCATGATCCCGATCGACCGTGGTGGCGGCGACAAGAGTCAGGCCGCGTTGGACACCGCAGAGCGGGTCCTGCGCCGCGGCGAGTTCTTCGGCATCTTTCCGGAGGGCACGCGCAGTCGCGACGGGTATCTGTACAAGGGCCGCACGGGCGCGGCTCGGTTGGCCCTCAAGGTCGGCTGCCCCATTTTCCCGGTGGGTGTCATCGGCACTCGCGAAATTCAGCCGCCCGACGCAAAGATGCCCAGAGTCAGAATGGATTGCACCATCAAGGTCGGTCGCCCCATCAACGCATCTCGCTACAAAAACCGCGGCGACGACCACATGGTGCTTCGCCAGATCACTGACGAGCTGATGTACGAGATTCGCGAACTCACGGGGCAGGAGTACCGCAACGTCTATGCCGGTAAAACTGCCGAGACCGAGCCAACGGTTGCCGCCAAGCTGTCCACCGTCAGCGACGCCGATGCCGGCCTGATTGCAGTCGGCGCCGCCGCCGGCGCCTGATTCTGGGCGACCCATGGAAGCTAATTGGCCCAGGCCGGATTGGTGGCCGGCCGTAGACTGAGCCAACTATGGCTGAGATAACGATTTCACTTCCGGATGGTTCACAACGGTCCCTGCGTGCAGGTGCGACCGCGACCACCCTGGCGGAATCGATCGGGTCCCGGCTCGCCAAGGCCGCTGTTGCCGCAGTCGTCAATGGTGAGGAATGGGATCTGGGTCGCGAGCTTCCTGCCGGCGCAACGGTTGCCATCGTCACGACGGATACCGAAGAAGGCCGTCACGTACTGCGTCACAGCACCGCCCACGTGCTCGCACAAGCCGTGATACAGCTGTTCCCCGGGGCCAAGTACTCAATCGGGCCGGCCATCAACGACGGTTTCTATTACGACTTCGAACTTCCCGACGGTCGCACGTTCAACGAGGCAGATCTGGTGTCGATCGATGCGCGCATGCGCAAGATCATGAAGGCCGATCAACCGTTCGTGCGCGATGAGTTGGCACCTGCAGAAGCACTGGACGTGTTCGCTGACCAGCCCTACAAGTGCGAGATCATCCAACGCGTCAGCAGCGGCGCTGCCGACAATGACGACGCAGGCGAGATCGGCAGCGGTGAAACCATCAGCGTGTATCGCAACACGCCCGAGTTCGTCGATCTGTGCCGAGGACCGCACGTGACCGGTACCGCGAAGCTTGGCCACTTCAAGCTGATGAAGGTAGCCGGGGCATATTGGCGGGGCAATGAAAAGGGCCCGATGCTGCAACGAATCTACGGCACAGCATGGGAATCGAAGTCTGCACTCGACGAGCACCTACATCGCTTGGAAGAGGCCGAGAAGCGCGACCATCGCAAGCTGGCCGTCGAGCTCGACCTTCTCAGCTTTCCTCACGAACTAGGTGGCGGGCTGGCCGTATGGCACCCGAAGGGCGCCATCGTGCGCAAGCTGATGGAGGACTACAGCCGCGAGCGCCATACCAAAGGCGGCTACCAATTCGTCTTCACGCCGCACCTGGCCAACGCCAATCTGTTCGAGACGTCGGGCCACCTCGGTTGGTACAAGGACGGCATGTACCCGCCAATGGAGATGGACAACGGCACCTACTACATGAAGCCGATGAACTGCCCGATGCACTGCCTCATCTTCCGCAGTCGTCAGCGCAGCTATCGCGAGCTTCCGCTGCGGTTGTTCGAGCTGGGGACGGTCTACCGCTACGAGCGGGCGGGCACGCTGCACGGTCTCATGCGCATTCGTGGCTTCACGCAGGACGACAGCCACATCTTCTGTATGCCCGAGCAGGCGGCCGATGAGATCAAGTCGTTGCTCGACTTTGTCATCAGCGTGTTGAAGGCCTTCGGTTTCACCGAGTTCACGGCCAATCTCAGCACCAAGGATCCGTTGAAGTACGCCGGAGACGATGACGCGTGGGACCTTGCCACAGAGGCGTTACGCGCTGCGCTCGAGGACTACGGTCTGGAGTACAAGATCAAAGATGGTGACGCCGCCTTTTACGGTCCCAAGATTGACATCGACGTCAAGGACGCCATCGGCCGTACGTGGCAGCTGTCGACGATCCAGTACGACTTCAACCTGCCCGAGCGCTTCGAGCTTGAGTATGTCGGCGCCGACAGCGCCCGCCACCGCCCGATCATGTTGCATCGCGCACTGTTCGGTTCCGTCGAGCGCTTCTTCGGTGTGCTCGTCGAGCATTACGCCGGCGCCTTCCCCACATGGATGGCCCCGTCGCAGGCGCGGGTGCTTCCCGTCGCTGCCGCGCATCAGGAGTACGCCGACCTCGTCGTCAAGCGACTGCAGCGAGAGGGTTTCCGCGTGGATGTCACCGACGCGAGCGATCAGCTGGGCAAGCGCATCCGCACGGCCAAGATCGAGAAGCTGCCGTACGTGCTCGTCGTGGGTGATGACGACGTCGCCAACAACTCGCTTGGCGTCAACCCACGTGGTGGCGAGGTCGAGCGCGGCGTCGGGCTCGACGAGTTCGTCGCGCGCCTGCACGCCGAGATCGCCAGCCAACTCGCCAACGCCTGATTCGCCAGCGTCCGGCGTCCACCGTCACCAAAGCGGTCCCAATTTCGTGATCACAATCGCACGTGTCACAGCCTGACCTCGGTGTGATCCGATGGGGCCGCGACACTTGCGATTTTGACCGGCATCAGGTGATGCCGTGCGACAGGTCGCGTTGGAGCTCGGCGGGGTCGGCAGGGATGCCGTGTGCGTGGAACCAGGTGCAGATGTTCTCGCAGTCGCGACGGAGGAACCTGAAACCCTGCGGATTGCCGACGAGGTCGACAGCCTGCGGCAGATCGATCAACACGAGCCGGCCGTGGTGGACGAGGATGTTGTACGCCGAGAGGTCGCCGTGGACGTAGCCTGCCTCGGCCAGCGCGGTCAGCGCGGTGCGGAGCTGGCCGAACAGCTGATCGCCCTCGGCGAACGTTGGGCGTAGCTGGGCGAGCCGTGGTGCGGCCACCCCGTTGCCATTTCCGTCCCCGTCGCCGATGAACTCCATCGCCAACTCGGTGCCCGACAGCTGTACCGGATAGGGGACCGCTGCGCCAGCGCTCCACAGCCTGCTGAGCACGGCGAACTCGGCGGATGCCCACTGGCCGGCGATGAGGTGGCGGCCGAATTCGGTGCGCGTGGCCATTGCGCGGGTCTCGCGGCTGCGGCGCACGCGGCGGCCCTCGAGGTAGCCGGCGTCGCGGTGGAACATTCGGTGCTGCGAGCTGCGGTATTGCTTGACCGCGAGCAGCGAGACGTTGCCGTCATGCTCGCGACGCAGTAGCGAGACGTCGGCCTCCTTGCCGGTCTTCATCACACCAAGGTCGGTGTCGATGGCGTTGGGTGAGGTGATGACCCACTTGGGTGTCGGCGTCGGCCCGTGTGCCGCGTCGGTGTAGCTGCTCCAGTTCGGCTCGCAATCGGCGTCATCGCCTGGGTCGAGCTCGGGGAACGATGGAGTGAATTGAAAGTCAGAGAAATCGTCGTCGTCGTGTCGACGGCGGGAACGCGTGGCCACGGATGGCCTCCTTGTGCGGTTCGGTGCGGATGGTTCTGGCACCGAGCCGGCCGACAGAGCGCGTTGGCTGGTGCCTAATTGAAAACGGGGGCGCGGAACTGGGAGGGGACGGTGATCATGTCGCTACCTCCCATTCGTCTCGCGCCGGTGGCGTTTCCGACCGAACAAACGCAACCTACCGTGTGCATTCGCGACGTGCCAGCTAATTTCTCTGTGTGACTCAACTCGATCGCATCTGGAATGGCTGGCGCTCGCAGTACGTCAACGAGGCGGGCGTTGGCGAGGCCGGTGCCGATGGCAGCGTGTTCACGCAGATCCTCGCATCGGGGCTCGACGACGTGACGACGCACGTGGTGCATCGCGGCACGCACACGTTCGCGATTCTCAACGCCTTTCCGTACACGTCGGGGCACCTGATGGTGTTGCCATACCGCGAAGTCGGCAACCTGGAAGAGCTCACCGCTGAGGAAACAGCCGAGCTGTGGCCCATGGTGACCAGCGCGGTTCGTGCAGTGAAGTCGGCCTACACGCCTGGTGGGGTCAATGTCGGCATCAACATGGGTCGGGCTGCGGGTGGCAGTATCAGCGAGCACCTGCACGTGCATGTGGTGCCGCGTTGGAGCGGCGATGGTAACTTCATGACGGCAATCGCTGAGGCGCGAACCCTGCCTGAGCCGCTTTCGTTCTCCGCCGGCAAGCTGCGGGACGCGTGGCCCACATGACCCTGGAAGTACGAGTACTGGCGGCCGACGACGACGCTGCTGCCGCTGGCGCCATTGTGCAGGAGGCGTACTTCCGGCTACCGGGTTATCCGCGCGATGCCGAATACGACCTGTTGTTGGCTGACGTCGCGGTCCGCTCCGGCGATGCTTGCGTGGTGGTTGGTCTCGTCGACGAACGTGTGGTTGGCTGCCTCACCTACGTCGCTGACCACAACAGCCCTCACGTCGAATTCGACGATGAGGATGCCGCCAGCTTTCGCTACTTCGGTGTCCACCCATTGGCGCAGGGCACCGGTGTCGGCCAAGCAATGGTGCAGTGGTGCATCGATACGACCCGCACCGCCGGACGGCGGCGTATTCGTATTCATACGCTGGAGTCGATGCCCGGCGCGCAACGTCTCTACCTGCGCATGGGGTTCGTCCGCGACGAGGTGAACGACCAGGACTGGGATGGCATCAAGGGTTTGGCCTTCGTCTACCACTGCTGAGACAGACGACCGTGTGAGACTGCAGCCATGCGCGCAGTCGTCCTTCACACTCATGGTGGCCCGGAAGTCCTGTCGATCGAGGAAGTGGCCGACCCCGTCCCTGGGCCAGACGATGTGCTGGTGAGCATTGCCGCCACGGCGCTCAATCGCGCCGACCTGCTGCAGCGGATGGGCCTCTACCCTGACCCCCGCTCGTCGCAGCCAGAGATTCCCGGGCTCGAGTTTGCTGGCACGGTGATTGCCAGGGGAGCGCGAGTCGCGATGTGGCAGGTGGGCGATCGGGTGATGGGCATCGAGGCGGGCGGGGCCTACGCAGAGAAGATTTGCACTCACGAGCGTCAGTTGATGGCGGTGCCCCAGTTGCTCTCGCTCGAGGATGCAGCGGCCATCCCGGAAGTATTCCTGACCGCGTGGGATGCGCTGGTGCTCCAGGGCGGACTGAGCAGCGGACGCTGGGCGCTGGTGCACGCCGGTGCATCCGGCGTGGGCACCGCTTCTATCCAGATTGCGAAGGCCATCGGCGCCAGGATTGCGGTGACGTGTTCGGCGGGCAAGGCCGAACTGTGTCGCTCGCTAGGTGCCGACCTGGTGGTTGAGCGATCGCCGAATGACTGGCTTGGGCAGCTGAAGTTGGCGGTGCCGACAGGCTTCGACACGATCCTCGATGTGGTCGGCGGTGAGGAGATCGACCGCAACCTGCAGGTGGTGGCGCAGCGGGGCACCATCGTTCAAGTCGGGCTGATGGGCGGCGGCAGCGTGCAGGTCAATGTCGGGCTACTGATGGCCAAGCGCGCTCACTGGATTGGCACCACCCTGCGCGCTCGGCCGGTCGAGGAGAAGGTCGCTGTCACTCGGCGGTTCGCAGCCGAAATACTGCCCCTCTTCGATGACGGCCGCCTGCGCCCCGTCATCGATCGTCGGTTCGCTTTCGACGACATCGCCGCAGCTCATGAACTGATGGCCAGCAATGCCAACGCCGGCAAGATCGTGATCACGCTGTCCTGAAAACTCCTGTGAGAGCCTCGGGTGTGCTGTTCAGCACGTCGCTGGCCGGCACCCCGAACCAGCCGTCGGCGACAGTTGCGTAGTACTGGTCGAAACCGACTGTGGCGACCAGATCGCTGTTTTCATCGAGGTCGGTCAGCGACGGATGCTCGCCGTACAAGCCGGCGTTGACCGGGCCCATCAACATGGCCACGGACGCTGTGCCATGGTCGAGGCCGGCCGAGGCGTTGTCACGAGCGGTGCGTCCGAATTCGCTGGTCGTCATCACCAGCACTCGGTCGCTGAGGCCGCGTGCCTCCAGGTCGACGAAAAGTGCTTCCAGGGATGTGTCCAACGCTTTCATCAGGTCTGGGTGGCGGCCGGAGTGATCGTCATGCGTGTCAAAATCCTGGTTCATGGGAACGTGCACGATGCGTACGCCAAGATCGACGCTGAGCAGCTGCGCGGCCAATCGCAGGCCTTGTCCGAAGCTGTCGTCCGGGTACCCACCGTCGCCTTCCTCGCCAAACTCGCCCACTGTTCCGGCGAACTGCACGGTCTGCGCTCGCACCGCGCGTAGCAGCTCCTCGAACCCGCCTGGCGCGCCACCCCCGGCACCCTCGCCGAACGCCGCGAAACCGCGTTGGAACGCCTGCCGCAGTGTGTCGTCGTCGGCCGCGCCAACCACGTAGCCGATGGCATCGGCATTGGGAATGGCAAGAGTGCCCACCTTCTTCGACAGCAATGCCGGGTGCGAGCTGGAGCCGACCGAGACAGCAACGGCAGCCGCTGCGGGATCGCCGATTGCATCCGCGAGTCGGCCGAGAAAGCCGGTGTCGAAGGAGCGACTGTTCACCGGGTCGCCGGACCACCATCGGGCCATCATTTCGAAGTGCGAGCCGTCGGGTGTGGATGAGCCCACGCCCTGCAGCACCGCAGCACCGCGACGGTGGATGTTGGCCAGGTTGGCGTGGAAGCCCACTTGATCGTCGAGTGGCAAGACATCGGTTTCAGACACAGCCGTGCGCTGGCGGAGGTCGTAGTAGCCGCTCATGCCGTACGGCACCAGTGTGCTCATCCCGTCATTACCGCCGCCCATTTCGACGACCACCAGTAGCCGCTGCGAGAGGTCGCCGACGGCGGCGATCGCGGCGGGTGCTACCGCGGTAGTGCGTGGTGCGTTGGTGCCAGAGCTGCTGGTACTGGTGGCCCTAGGGTTTGGCGCCATGTGGTCGGCATCGGAGCGGCCAACCATCCAGGTCGCGCCGCCAACGGCGGCGGCGCCCGCCCCAGCGCTGGCCCATTTCAACAGTTCCCTTCGACTCACGGAGGCAGGCATGTTGCAAATCCTTTCGATTCAGGCAAGTGAAAATTCGGGGGAGCACGCCACGAGAGCGTGGAGCAAGGTGGAGAGGTCGCGACGACTTTCGACGGCATCGATCGCGTCGGTGAGTACCGAGATGGTTGCGTCGGAAACCTCGAACAGCCCTGCGCGTGCCAGCACATCGCTGAGGGGGTCGGCTTCGTCGAGCGTTGCGGTGTCCCCTGCCCGGTCGCTGGCGATCTGGGCTTTCGTAAGGTCATTGCCCGCGCTGACCCAGCGATTGTCGCCCGGCCAACCGGCAACGTTCGGTGGGTCGAAAGGCGTCTGTCCCAAACCGTCGAGGTAGTACCCCTCGATCTCCACGTTGAAGAGGTGGCGCAGCGAGATCAGCCATTCGACACTGCTGCGCGGTCGGTTGCGTCGCTGGTCGAGGAACCCGATGTCGCGCACGATGGCCTCGACAAGTGGGCGAACTTCCAGTCCCGAGTCCGTGAATATGGCCGCTAGCTCGCTGAGCCGATCTTCGGATGGCTCGCTGCCGGCAAGAGCGTGCGCGAGTCGGCCAGCGATGTGACGGGCGCACTGCGGATGGTCGCAGATGGCGTTGATCGCGTCCTCTGCGTTGCGAACTGTGGCGCCCAGGAACTGCACCGATGACGTCAGGGCACTGTCGGGATCGAAGCGGACCTCGTCGCTGTTGTCGCCGTCGACCCACCACCCGGCGAACGCTTTGGCTCCGGCACGCACGTCGGCTTCGTCGTACACGTCTTCATTGCGTCCGAGCGCAAACAACTCCATCACCTCACGGGCGAAGTTCTCGTTCGGTTCCTCCGCGGTGCTGCCTGAACCGTCCAGCCAGTACAGCATGGCGGCATCGACGGCCATGGCCTGGAGGAGGTCACGGAAGTTCCCCAACGCGTGTTCCCGCAACAACTTGTGCTGTCGATACATCAGCGCCGGGTTGACCTTGCTCAGTCCACTGGTGATGAGGGTGTGCCAGAACCAGACCATGCGCTCGTGCACCCCGGCGTCGGCGCGGCTCATCACCCGTAGCCACCATTCCGGCAGCTGGGAATAGTCGTCGTCGCTGCCCAGCTCCGGTCCTGCTGGCTCCAGGGCCGGCTCGGCGAGGAGTTGCTCGATGACGTCGGCGGGCGCCGCCCCTTCGAACTGGGCGAGTCGTTCGGGGTGCATGCCGAAGGTGAGCCGGCGCAGCACATGACTGGTCAACGCGTTGTCGTTTGCCATACGGCGATCGTGCCTGATCGAACATGAACCGGAGATGAATGTGTGCTTCATGTCGTGTTCATCGTTCGTGTGCGACGATGGGGGTTCGTGCGCGTGCTCCTGGTGGAAGATGACCCGTCACTTGGCGGGGTGGTGCAGCGTGGCCTCATCGAGGATGGCCACGCTGTCGACCTGGAACGTACGCTGGCCGGCGCGCGACGGGCTGTGGCCATCAGTACGTATCACCTCGTCGTGCTCGACCTGGGTCTGCCCGACGGCGACGGCCTTGCCCTGTGTCGCGAGCTGCGCAGCGGCGGCAATGGCACGCGGGTGCTCATCCTCACCGCCCGCGACACCACCGGTGACAAAGTCTTGGGTCTTGATGCCGGCGCTGATGACTACCTGGCCAAACCGTTCGACTTCGCTGAACTCGGCGCGCGTGTGCGGGCACTACTGCGCCGCCCCGAGAACGCTCGGTCACCACTGCTCACTGCTGCCGGCATCGAGCTTGATCCGGCCGCCCACACGGTGCGGCGCGCGGGGGTGACGGTGCCGCTGACCGCTCGCGAGTTCGCGCTGCTGCATTACCTGATGGATCGCAAGGGTGAGGTCGTCAGCCGCACCGACCTACTGGAAGCCGTCTGGGACGCCCACTACGACGGTCTGTCGAATGTGGTCGACGTACATGTTGCCAACCTGCGCCGCAAGCTGGAGTTGCCAGGTCAGCCAACATCGATCGAGACCATTCGCGGGGTGGGTTACCGGGTGGAGGAGACGCTGTGAGAGTGCGCCGGCTTCGGTGGCTGATTGCCGGTTCGTTCGCCTTCCTGATGGCCGCGGTCGCGATCGCTCCGTTGCTGCTGTGGCAGTCCGAGCGAGAGGACGCCTCGAACCGTCGGTTCCAGGATGGCCTCGTGGCGCAGATGGAGGAAGTGCTGCACGGCGAGACAATCGGGCAGCGCCCGCAGGACGTACCGACATGGTTCGTCAATGTCAACGACGGGTGGAGCGACCCGTTCATCGAGACCGACTTGGAACCGCCGCTACTGACGTGGATGCGCGAGTCCGGCGAGGAGCCGTCCTTTCGCAGCTACCGCCTCGACGGTTCCGACAACTACCTGGCGTACATTCGCCCGAAAGTGGACGGGCAGGGTTGGGTCACACTTGCGGATACTGCCGAACGCGACAACGAACTCGATCGGCTTGACCGCACCACGTGGATACTGATCGGGGGGCTGCTGCTTGCCTGCGTCGGCTTCGGCTGGTTGCTCTCGGGACTGGCGCTCGACCCAGTGAGGCGTGTGCTGGCCGACCAGCAGGGCTTCCTTGCCGACGCTGCCCACGAGATGCGTACCCCGCTGGCGGTGATCATGGCCAGCAGCAGCCAGGCGCTTGCCCGCCAGCGCAGCAGTGAGGAGTATGTGCGCTCGCTCTCGGAGATTCGCTCAGCGGCGGAACGTGCGAGTACGGGCGTGAACGAGATGCTGGACCTGGTGCGCTTCGAGTCTGGGCAGATGATGCCGCGAATCGCCCCGTTGCGCCTCGACCTGCTGGCCGAGGAGGTCGCCGCCTCCGTGCGCGCTGACGACAGTGAGATCGTCGCGGAGTTGGGCGACGCAGTGGTGGTCGATGCCGACATGGCGCTCCTGCGTCAAGCCGTCGAGAACGTCGTTCGGAACGCGGCGCGTCGCGCGCCGAATGTCCTCCTGCGTACTCGCACCGACGGTCGCGACGGCATTGTGGAGGTGACCGACGATGGGCCTGGCTTCGACCCGGCGACAATCGGGAAAGTCTTCGAGCGTTATCAGCGAGGTGACCGTCGCGGTGAGGTTGGCATTGGTCTTGCAATTGTCAGGGCAATCGTCACGGCCCACGGTGGTTCGGTGAGCGCCGCCAACGGCGAGCAAGGTGGCGCGGTGGTGGTACTCCGCGTGCCACTCAGCCGCACCGTGTACCAGTAGCTACAGTTATTCGACGGTGACGCGAATCGTGTGATACCCGGTGGCGCCGTTGGGGGCGACGGGGGTTTCCAGCTCAGTCTGCGTCTCACCGGTCTGGTCGGTAGCCCGCACACGAAGCGTGTACTTGCCCGGCGTCGGCTCCCACTCCAGCAGCCATTGGCGCCAGGTGTCGATACTGACATCGGCGGCCAGTGTGGCCGGCTGCCAATCGCCGTCATCGATCTGGACCTCGACCTGCTCGACACCACGATGCTGTGCCCACGCCACGCCGGCAATTGCCTGCTTGCCCGCCTTCACCTTGCGGGAACGGGGGACGTCGATGCGCGACTGCGTTTTCACCGGGCCGAGGGCCGCCCACCCACGCGGCACCCAGTAGCCCTCTTCGTCCCACGACGTGAGCTTGATCTCGGCCAGCCACTTGGTGGCGCTGACGTAGCCGTACAGGCCGGGGACCACCAGGCGGGCGGGGTACCCGTGCTCCAGCGGCAGCGTCTCGCCGTTCATCCCGATAGCGACCATCGCGTCGCGTCCGTCAACGGCCACTTCCACGGGGAAGCCACACGTCCAGCCGTCGAGGCTGGTGCTGAAGACCTGCTCGGCGGCGGGCTGCACGCCGGCCGTCTCCAGCAGATCGCGCAGCATCACTCCACGAAACACTGCGTTGCCGATGAGGTCGCCGCCGACCTCGTTCGAGACGCAGCACAGCGTGACCGTCCGTTCCACTTGGGGCAATGCCAAAAGGTCTGCATACGTGAACTTGGTCGGCTTGTCGACCATGCCGTTGATCTCGAAGCTCCAGCTGTCGATGTTGACGTTGGGGAACGTGAGCGCGGTGTCGATTCGGTAGAACTCATCGTTGGGTGTGATGTACGGCGTCTCGTCGAAGAGTTCGGCGTCGGGTGGGATGTCGTTCGGCGGGTCGAGCAGTTCGGCGCCGGGTGGTGACTCCTGCGCCTCGGGCGGCGCAACGATCGCGGGCAGCGGCCGCTGGATACTTTCTCGGATCTGATCCACGCGGCGCTCCTCGATGCCCCGAGCCATCCCACCAGCGACTACCGCTCCGGCTGCTGTTGCCCCACCGGCCACCAGGAACCGGCGGCGATCCCAACCTGGCGTCGCCGTCGGGTCAGCGTCCCCTTCCACCGACCGCGGCTGCACCAGGCGATACAACACGAGTGCGCCGCCCGCTGCACCGAGAATGCTGGGTACCGCTGCGCTTGCGCTCTCTCCGGGCCGATGACCGGCGGCGAGCGAACCGACCACACCGAACAGGGCAATACCGGCGATGCCCCACCAGAGACGGCGGGCGGCCAGCAGGCCGACGCCAACGGCGGCGACGGCGAGAATGCTGATGATGCCGATGCGCAGCGCCAGCTTGTCGTCAGTGCCGAACCACTCGATCGCTTGTTCCTTCAGCCACAAGGGCGCTCGATCGATGACCTCGCTGCCGACCGCGTCGATGGGCGACACGACCTCGGTGACGGCAGCGACGAACATGCCAACAGCGACAGCCAGTCCGCCGGCGACGAGGCCGGCCACGGCGGCGAATTTGCGGGGGATGGTGCTGTTCATGCGTGCTCCTTGGGGGGAAACCAGAGATGTACGTCGCCGCCGGGGCCATCGCCCAGCCAGATGCGCCCGCCGTGCTGTTGTACGAGGGCGCGAGTGATGGCCAATCCGAGGCCGGCATGGCCGGTGCGGGTAGCGCGTGCCGGATCGGCGCGGGTGAATGGGTCGAAGGCGTGCTCACGGAACTCGGCGGGGAAGCCCTCGCCTTCATCTGCGACGAGGACCGACACTCCGTCGTCGGCGCCTGCGACTGTCACGGTGATGATGCCGTCGGCAGGCGAGTGGCGGATGGCGTTCTCCACCAAATTGCGTAGCCCTCGACTGACGTCGAGCTGATTCGCCGTGACGTTGCCAGGACCATCCGCGAGTAGGACCAGGCGAAGGCCGCGCCGGTCGGCGAGGGGCGTCAGGGCTTCGATGGCCTCATGTGCGATCTCAGCGACCGAAACCGTCTCGCGTGCGTGCGTGCGCTGGCCGGATTCGATGCGAGCGAACTCGACGAGTTGGTCCAAGAGCGCTTCCACGTTGTCCAGTTCGTTGCCGACCACTCCGAGGTATCGGTGCGGGTCGGGAGCGATTCCGTCCTGCAAGCTCTCGACGGCCGCTCGCATGGCCGCTAGTGGGGTGCGCAGGTCGTGGCCGATGCTGGTGAACAGCATCTGGCGGGCAGCCGCCAACCGTTCGCGTTCATCGGCAGCTGACCGCAGAGAGTTGACCATTTCGTCGACTGCGGCGGCAGCGCGACCGACCTCGTCCCTGCGGCGAATCTCGGTGCGGGCGCTCAGGTCGCCTGCCGCAACCTGCTCGGCAACATCACCGAGGCGGGCGATGTCGCGCGCCAGCGGACGGGTGAGCTGTGTGCCGACGATCAGTGCGATGCAGAATGAGAGCAGCAACACGACAAGGAACAACCGGTAGTCGTGCGACGACAGAAACATTGCGTTCGAGGCGGCGGATGTGGTGACTGCGCCAAGGGCCAGCGAACACAGCCCGACGACGAACGCTGCGCCGGCGACGCTTGCCTGGCTCGAGACCCATCGGCGCAGCAGTGGCACGAGTGCCGCCGTGACGATCGCGGGTGCCGCAAGGATGCGTATCAGCCCCCAGCGATCGTCGGCGGTCGCGGGGGAGAGCAGTAGTTCCGCCAAGGCACCCGCGCCAAGAACGGATACGCATAGCCACAGAATGAGCCGCCAGTTCACGGCTCGAACCTGTAACCCACACCCCACACGGTGGTGATCCAGCGCGCTTGTTCGGGATTGGCTTCAATTTTGTTGCGCAACCTACGCACGTGCACCGTGACCGTTGCCGGGTCTTGGAAATCAGGTGATGAATCCCACACGTGATGCAGGAGCTGCGCGCGAGAGAACACCTGCCGCGGGGCCTGCGCCATGAAGGCCAGCAAGTCGAACTCTTTCGCGGTCAGTGAGACGAGCGTGTCGTCGACGAACACCTCTCGGGCGGGCACATCGATGCGGAGGCCGTCGAACAGTACAGGGGCAGCAGAGCTGGCCGGCGTGGGTTGTGCACGGCGCAGGACTGTTCGAACTCTGGCAACCAACTCTCGCGGCGAGAACGGCTTGGAGATGTAGTCGTCGGCGCCAAGCTCCAGACCAAGTACCCGGTCTGCTTCCTCCACGCGCGCCGTCAGCAGAATGACTGGCACTCGGTCGGCGCTGGCCGAACGAAGGAAGTCGAGTCCGGATGCGCCTGGCAGCATGATGTCGAGCACGATCAGGTCGGGCCGAAACTCGGCTACCGCAACGGCTACCTGGTCACCGCGGTCCAGCTCACGAACCTCGTAGCCATCGCGCACGAGATAGTGCGCGACGACCTCACGAACCGTGGGTTCATCGTCGACAACGAGGATTCGCTGAGCAACCATTGCTGCACACCATACGGACGAGCGAACCGCCGGAGAAGGACCCTGCCACAGAGTTTCTCGGATGTTTCGCAGACCGTGCGCGGCGAGTCAGCGACTGATGATGGGCACGTAGTCGCGGGTGCCTTCGCCGGTGTACCACTGGCGAGGGCGGCTGATCTTTTGTTCCTTGTCGCCCAGCAGTTCCTGCCAGTGAGCCAACCAACCAACGGTGCGCGGGATGGCGAACAACACGGTGAACATTGCGACCGGGAATCCGAGCGCCTGATAGATGAGGCCTGAGTAGAAGTCGACGTTGGGGTACAGCTTGCGCTCGATGAAGTACGGGTCGCTGAGCGCAGTCTCTTCCAGCTTCAACGCGATGTCGAGCAGCGGGTTCTTGCCGGTGACCTCGAAGACGTCGTAGGCGGTCTTCTTGATGATGGTGGCTCGCGGGTCGAAGTTCTTGTAGACGCGGTGACCGAAGCCCATCAGGCGGGTGCCGTTGCCGCTCTTCACGTCCTCGATGAAGGCCGGCACGTTCTCGATGTCGCCGATCTCGGTGAGCATCCGAACTACGGCCTCGTTGGCGCCCCCGTGTAACGGACCATAGAGCGCCGACGCTGCGGCGGCGGCCGACGAGTAAGGATCGGCGTGGCTGGAACCGACGACACGCATCGCAGTGGTGCCGCAGTTCTGCTCGTGGTCGGCATGGAGAATGAACAGCACGTCCATTGCCCGCTCGAGACGCGGGTCGATCTCGTAGTCGCCGATACGCCACATCATGTTGAGGAAGTTGCCGGGAAACGACAGCGAGTTGTTGGGGTACACGAACGGCAGTCCGACCGAGAAGCGGTAGCACATGGCGGCCAGTGTGGGCATCTTGGCGATCAGTCGCAGGATCTGCTTGTCGCGGCTGTCCTTGTCGTGAATTTCTTTGGCATCGTTGTAGAACGTGCCCAGCGCGCCCATGGCGCTGACAAGCATTCCCATCGGGTGTGCGTCGTAGTGGAACCCGTCAACGAACCGCTTGCGCATGTTCTCGTGGATGAACGTGTGATGGATCACGTCGTCGTTCCACTTCGCCAGCTGCGTTGTGTCGGGCAGCTCGCCATTGAGCAGTAGGTACGCCACTTCGAGGTAGGTGCTCTTCTCGGCAAGCTGCTCGATGGGGTAGCCGCGGTAGCGCAGGATGCCCTGGTCGCCATCGAGGTACGTGATCGCGCTCTTGCATGCCGCTGTCTGCATATAGGCCGGGTCGTAGATGAAGAGCGACGGATCGAGCTCCCGAACTGCCGCTGCAGGGAAAACTCCGCCCTCGATGGGGACGGTGACTGTCTTCCCCGTGCGATCGTCGGTGATGGTGATGGTGTCGGGCATGTTGTTCCCCTCGGTGACACGACGTGGTTGATGAGGGCTTTCGTCCCCCGACGGTTGAGACTAGCGGCGAGTGGCAGGCCGTGTCCCAACCGGCAGCAGGATCTGCTGCGTGTCTGTCGGTCACCCGGGCTGCATCGAAAGCTAGAGAGGTGTGTTGTCGTGCTGGCGGGCCTGTAGACGCTCACGCTTGTCGACGAGCATCAGCAATGCCTCGCCGATGATCTGGCGAGTCTCGGCGGGGTCGATGACTGCATCGATGTAGCCGCGTTCGGCTGCGACGTACGGGTTCAGGAGCCGTTGCGAATAGTCGGCCTCGAACGCTGCCCGCTCTTGCGGAGTGGCCCTCCGTTGCAGGATGGCGGCAGCCTGGCCGGCGCCCATCACTGCCAGTTCCGCCCACGGCCAGGCAAGGCACAGGTCATTGCCCATCTCCTTGCTGTCCATCACGATGTAGGCGCCGCCGTAGCTCTTTCTCAGAATGACGCAGATGCGCGGCACGGTGGCGCGACCGTACGCGAAGACGAGCTGGGCACCATGGCGAATCATGCCGCGCCACTCGAGGTCCTTGCCGGGGTAGAAGCCGGGTGTGTCGACCAGCGTGATGATGGGAAGGTTGAACGCGTCGCACATCGCCACGAACCGGGCGGCCTTCTGCGACGCAGGGATGTCGAGTGTGCCGGCGAGCGCCAACGGCTGGTTGGCGACCACGCCCACGGGCATACCGCCGATCGTCGTGAGCGCCGTCACCACATTTGCGGCCCACCTGGGTCGAAGTTCCAGGAGTTCGCCGTCGTCGGCCAATGCTCGAATGACCGCTCGTACGTCGTAGCTACCGGTGGATGTAGCCGGTACCAGCGCACCAGCCTCGGGGGTCTGGCGCGCAATCTCGTCGCTCGTGGGCCACAGGGGCGCTTCCTCGTCGTTGTGCTGCGGTAGGTAGGCCAGCAATTGCCCGGCGAGCTCGATGGCCTGTTGCAGGTCGGTGGCCACGAGGGTGGCTGCACCGCTGTACCGGCTGTGGCTGGCCGCGCCACCCAGCTCGTCGTTGTCGATGACGACGCCGGTGAAGTCGGCCACCATTGTTGGCCCGCTGACGAAGGCATAGGCCACGTCCGTCATCACCACGTGGTCGGCGATGCCTAGCAACAGGGCCGGGCCGGACACGGCCGGGCCGTCGACGATGAGGATGGTAGGCACGACCCCCGAGCAATCGGCGAGCGCCCGAGCGGCTTTCCCCCAGCCGTGGAGTGCGCTGAAACCTTCGACGATGTCGGCGCCGCTGGAGCGCAGCACGCCGACGAGTGGCAGCTTCTTGGTGCGAGCGGTGTGCGCAGCGTGCTCCAACATCGATGATGACTCGCTGGAGAGCGCACCCTTGCGGTCGGTTGCGTCCACTTCCGCCCACACGACGCTGCGACCCTCGACGTCGCGAACCTCGACGCGAACGGAACCAGGCACCTTGCTGCGCAGCGCGACGGGAGACATTGCGCAGAGACTAATGGGACCAGGCCGGCTAGACGGAGCGACCAAGGGGGAAGGCGTCCGCTCCCACGTAGAGACCGGGTTGCTTGGCACCCTGGCTCGCAATCACGTCGCGCAGTACGGCCTGCAGCGCCCGCGTGGGTGGGCCGGGGTTGGGGCGTCGACGCTGCGCCCAGCCGACGACGCGGCGCGGCAACTCGGGTACGACGACTCGCTTGAAGTCGCCCTTCAACCAACGTGGCACGGCTGTGGCCGGCACGATGGCTGCGCCGAAACCCTCGAAGGCGAGCGATGTGAGCAGGCGGACGCCGTCGATCTCGACCTGCGCATCCAGCTCCACACCCACACTCGCCGCGGCGCGGTCGATGGCCCGGCGGAGCGCGGCGCCCACGGGCGGCAGCATCAGGGGTTCGCCGGCGAGCTCCGCCAACGGAATCGTGTCGCGTGCGGCCAGATGGTGGCGAGAGTGCACCAGCAGCACCAGGTCTTCCGCGAACAGCGGCTCGACAGTGACTTCCAAGTCACCGACAGGCAGGTGCACGATGATGGCATCGAGTTGCTGAGCGAGCAGACGCGGGAGCAGGTTGGTGGTATTGCCCTCGTGCACGGTCACGTGCACGCCCGGATGCTGCTTGGCCAGCTGTGTGAGCAGCTGAGGGAGCAGCCAGCGCGCCGTCGTGCCAATGACGCCCAGCCGAGTGTCGCCGCGCACCTCGTCGCCCCGGCTGGCCATTTCGGCAGAGATGTCGTCCAGCTCGTGCAGCACTCTGCGTGCCTTCTCCACCACGAGCAAGCCTTCGTCGGTGAGGCCCCCGCGCTGACGGTCGACCAGCACCACGCCCAACTCGCGCTCAAGGCGTGCGATGTGCCCGCTGACGTTGGATTGCACGGTGTACAGCGCTCTGGCGGCCGCCGAGAACGTGCCGTGATCGGCGATGGCAACCAGTGTGGTGAGCTGGCGAAGGTCCATCGCTAAAAACGATACCGAGTATCTTCTAAATGCGCTTGAAAGATCACTCGTTCACGTGATAACTTTCACATGTTGTTCGAAGCGAGTTGTCCCCCAACAACTTGCTCGGCACGAACCCAACAATGTGGTTCCCCCAATCACAGGGTTCAAAAAGGTTGAGAGGCCCCGCTTCCCCCAAAGCGGGGCCTTTCCCGTTTTCGCATCAGGTGCGGTGCCGTACAGTGACGCCATGACTCACCACGCCACGAGCAACGGCGCTGCCTTCTTCGATCTCGACCGCACGCTGTTGGCAGGTGCCTCTGGCGAGGTCTTTTCGCATGCCATGCGCGAAGCGGGGCTGGTCAGCCGCAGCATTCCCGGCGAGAACATGCTGTACAGACTGTTCAATACCATCGGCGAGACGTTGCCGTCGATGGCACTGGCCCGCCAGGCCGTCACGTTTGCGAAGGGTCGCCAGCAGTCAGTCGTGCAGCAGGCTGCGAGCAGCGCTGCCAGCGCCCTGGCGGAACTGGTGCAGCCGTTGGCGGCGCCGCTGTTCGCCGAGCACCGTGCCGCTGGGCGACCGATCGTGATGGCCACCACCAGCCCCTATGACCTGGTCAAGCCGCTCGCCGATCTGCTGGGCCTGGACGATGTCGTCGCCACTCGCTACGGCGTCAGTGCCGATGGCACGTACGACGGCACGCTCGACGGGCCGTTCGTGTGGAGTGCCGGCAAGTTGGCGGCGGTCCGCGACTGGGCCGTCGAACACGGCATCGATCTGGCGGAGAGCTTTGCCTACAGCGACAGCGTGTACGACACCCCGCTACTGGCCGCCGTCGGGCACCCGTTCGTGGTCAACCCCGACCCGCGAATGAAGCTGATGGCGGCCGCTCGCAGGTGGCCAACCCTCGATCTGTCCGCTGCGGCCGATCTGGTGAAGGACGTGACATCGATGGCCAAGATTCCAGTCGTCAACCTGGAGATTCAGCGGCTTGCGCTCAGCTTCACGCACCCGCTGTTCTTCCCGTATGCGAAGTTCCGGATCAGCGGCACCGACAACATTCCTTCCACCGGTCCGGCCATCATCGTTGGTAACCACCGAAGCTATTTCGACGCTGCCGCGCTCGCCGTCACCATCGCCCGCACGGATCGCACGGTGCGCTTCCTGGGCAAGAAGGAAGTGTTCGACGCTCCTGTCGTGGGCCAGATCGCATCGGCAATGGGCGGCATCCGCGTTGACCGTGGCACGGGCAGCGACGGCCCGCTCGAAGCAGCCGTCGAGGCCTTGGCCAATGGCGATCTGGTGGCGATGATGCCCCAGGGCACCATCCCGCGTGGCAAGTCGTTCTACGAGCCGCTCCTCAAGGGTCGGTGGGGTGCCGCCCGCTTGGCCGCCCTGGCCAGGGTGCCCGTGATTCCGGTGGGAATGTGGGGAACGGAGAAGGTGTGGCCGCGATCTGCGCGCGTGCCCAACGTGCTCAATGTGGTCAGTCCGCCCACCATCACGATCACGGTTGGTGCGCCGGTGAAGCTGGTGTACCGCAGTGCGGATGCCGATACGAAGAGGATCATGAAGGCGTTGATGGATCTGCTGCCGGCGGAAAGCCGTGAACGCCGCGAGCCCACAGAGGAAGAAATCGCGCTCGCTCTACCCGCTGGCTACAACGGCGACCAACGCAAGGAAACCGTTCGCCGGCCTGGCACCGACTGAGGCCTGTCGCAAGCCCTTACGCCTTCTTGGGCGGCAGCGGCACGAACGGGCTGGTTCGGGCGACGTACTCGATGTAGCCCTTTCGCCGCTTCACCAACGACTTCTCCAGCAGCGTCACACCGCTGACCCTGCGCAGCAGCGTGGTCATCACGACGGCACCGATGAGGCCCCATCGGCCGACCGTGGTCTCCGCCGCGACCAGCGCGATGCCCCACCAGACGCAGGCGTCGCCAAAGTAGTTCGGGTGGCGCGTGTAGCGCCACAGGCCCTTGTCCATCACCATGCCAGCATTGGCAGGGTCCTTCTTGAAGCGTGCGAGTTGGGCATCGCCAACACCTTCGAAGAACAGGCCTACCGCCCACAGCGCCACGCCGATCCAGGCCAGCACCCCAAGCTTCGGTGTCAGCTCGGTCTGGCCCAACTGGACTGGTAGTGACACGAGGAACATCAGCACGCCCTGCGTTGCAAAAACGGTTCCCAGAGAGATCAGCGGGAAGCGTGGTCCCCAGTGCCGGCGCATGCGGACGTAGCGGTAGTCCTCGCCCTTGCCGTGGTTGCGGATGAAAAGATGAACGGCCAGCCGCAGGCCCCAGATGGTGGTCATTGCGACGAGCAGGTTCTGTCGTGCTTCCAACCCATCAACGCGCAGACGCACAGCCCACGCCACGCAGACGAACCCGAAGCCCCACAAGATGTCGACAATAGAGGCGTTCTTGACGATCAGGCTGACCACCCAGGTGCTCACCATCAAGATCGCGATGGTGAGCGCAGCCGTTGTCAGTGCAGTACTTGTTGGCGAGGCGATCATGATGTCCCTTCAGGGTGGAGCAGTTCGTGTACCGCTCGGTCGGACTGTAGCCATTGGTCGTCGAGCCACCGGGTGAAGGCCGAGCCGTCGGGTGCGTCTCCGCGTGCGAAGCGGCGAGCGTGGAACTGCACCCGGCGCGAGCCGGATTGGTGCGACGTGTGCCAGGCTTCAGCTGTTGAACTCGGCGACCAGCGGTGCGTAGCGGTCGAGTGCAGCAAACGCTGCTTCACGATCGAGCGGGGGCAGGCCGAGTGCAACGAACGAGGTGCCGATGTCGCGCAGGTGTGCCAGGTGTGCCGCGTCGGCTTTGGCACCGAAAACGCCGAGCTGCAGCGTGGCCGGGTCGCGACCGGCGTCAGTTGCTGCCTGCTGCAACTCGACCCACTTGTCGTCGACCGGGAAGCGACCTTCGATCGGCATCCACGCGTCGCCGTACTCCACGATGTGGCGGAAATGCAGTGGGGTGGGGGAGGTGCCGATCACGATCGGCGGGTGCGGTTGCTGCACCGGCTTGGGCCAGCTCCAGCTCTTCTCGAAGTTGACGAACTCGCCGTGGAACTCGGCCTCGTCCTTGGTCCAGAGCTCCTTCATGGCGAGCACCTTCTCGCGAACCAATCGTCGGCGAGTCGTCGGGTCGATCCCGTGGTGCTCCATCTCCTCGTGGTTCCAGCCGTAGCCGACGCCGAACAGCACGCGCCCGTTGGAGATCATGTCGAGTGAGGCGATCTCCTTCGCCAGCCAAATGGGGTCGCGCTGAGCGACCAGCGTGATGCCGGTGCCCAGTTTGATGTGGTCCGTTGCGCCGGCGATGGCGGCCAAGGCGATGAACTGATCGTGAGTGCGCCAGTACTCTTCGGGCAGCGGTGGGGCGCCCTCGCGGCCGCCCCAGGGTGTGCGACGGCTGATGGGTATGTGCGAGTGCTCGGGGAACCAGAGCGCATCGAATCCTCGCGCCTCGGCCTCGCGCCCGAGTTCGATGGGCTGC
>Ga0105044_10001393_pt1 | contig 32159 bp, 30 predicted proteins | sample MAT01_FD_78092 | JGI IMG/M metagenome (GOLD analysis project Ga0105044, IMG submission 78092) | Freshwater microbial communities from Lake Fryxell liftoff mats and glacier meltwater in Antarctica - MAT-01 | ecosystem: Environmental > Aquatic > Freshwater > Ice > Liftoff microbial mat | place...
AGTTCGGAACTGGTGAGGCATTCCGAAGTGCCTATGTATTCGCCTCTAACGGAGCCTTTTCAGGCCAAGTCTGGTAAGCACTGAGGCTAAAAGCCCCTCCCTTTAGGGATGGGGATGCTTACACTGGTGTTTTGGGGAGGTGAGTCACGATCTTATCAGCAACGACTTATTTGGTTGGAATTCCGTTGCTCTCGCAGTGTAGCATAATTTAGGGGCGCTGCAACGGATGATAATGCAATGTTAACGCGCACAGAAATGGAGAGATAAGTGGAATACAGGAGGAGATTGATGATGCTTGTGTCCCTATGACCCCGCCACATTGATCATGAGGCATAAACGATGGGGTCGTAGGGACAAGGCCCGCCTTGTCCGAACGTGTGGACAGGGCAGGCCTTGTCCGAACGTGTGGACAGGGCAGGCCTTGTCCGAACGTGTGGACAGGGCAGGCCCTGTCCCTACAGGGGCCACCCTCCCGATTGAAGGCCGTAAAACGGTGTTTTTGGGCGCAGCACGCTGCGCCCAAAAACACCGTGACCCGTTGAGAACCTATAGGATGACGTGAAAATCCCGACCACGTTATTACACCCCTACGGATTGTCGATCAATGTGTGCGACGACCCCGAATCATCATATTGATTTACTCACCTTACGCGCTCGCATAAAATGATGCCGAGACCGCCGCGATCATCGTCAAATTTTTCTTCATGCGCTTCTCCCGACGCCACAGAACGGACGTTAGACGCTTGAAGTCCCTCCTCACGGAGTGGGGAGGGATTTAGGGAGGGGTAAAATCGGAAACTGCGTAAGGTGAGTGATTTAGATATCCACATAGAACGAGTCGAACTGCCACACATCCTCCGGCAGCGGCATGAATTCGCCGTAGCCTGCAAACACATTCTGGCGATCTTTGAGCGGCGTCCAATCGGTCTGGATCGACAGGCAGGTTCCCAGATAGGGCGTTGCCACCGCCAGCACCTCTTCGTGCGGCAGATTGTCCGGCACATTGAAGCCTTGCTCAGGGTTGCGGATCATCCACGACATCGCCCCCAGAATCGATGAGGCGACTTGCAGCGTCGTCGCATTTTCATCGCGCACGAGAGTGCGCGTCTCGTGAATATCAAGTTGAGAGCCAACCCACCAGCCGTTCAAATCATGGCCGAGCAGCAGCACGCCCAATTCATCGCGCCCATCCTTAATCTCCTTCGTCAGGATGCGACGCTCCGGCTGCATCTGGTAATTCCGCATCTTAAATTCATGCAGCGAGGCCAGCGCCGCATCGCAGGGGAGATAGGCATAATGGACAGTGGGGCGGTAGAGCGCATCTTCCTCGCGCCACACTGTCAAATAATCGCTGATGGTGAATGCCTCGCCATGTCGCACGACCATGCCGACGATCTCGCCGCTCGGAACCCAGGAGCGCACCCACGTCTCCATCCCCATCTGGCTGAGGCAAATCTGGTTGCGCGGCCCATTGCGATGCACATGCGCTCCCAATGGCAAACGACGCTCATGTGTGCCCCAACCCATCTCTGCCGGGGCCATGCCCTCTTCGCGCAGGCCCTCAATCGACCAGGTGTTGACGAATTCGTGAGGCCGTTTGGGTTCATGGGCCATCTGGCTGTCGCGCTCAGAAATATGAATGACCTTCACGCCTTCAATCATGGCGAGGCGCGGATAATCACGCTCACTCAGCGCCTGTTCCAGCCGAGCATGTTTTTCGGGCGAGACGCCCTGTGCAATCATGGTGTGGGCAATGTCTTCCAGCCCCTGCTTCGTCCAGTGGCTGGCGAGGCCGGGGTTGGCTCCATGTTCGACCACGATGGTAGGGCCGGGAGTCGTCCAGCGTTTGACCATGCGCCGCAGCTTCATGTGCCGCACATACAGTGTGCGGTTGGTGGGATGGGTGGTGAAATCGTAAGGGTCCCAGATTTCGACGGACGTGTTCAAATACATTACGCCCTGATCGTGACACCACTGAATAATATCGGTGGCGTCAATATTCCACGCCAGATCAATCAGAATATCGCCCGCGCCCACATACTGCATGAGAACGGCGTGCATATTCTCGTCTTCAATTTTTTCCTGTGCATAGACTGCACCCGCTTCAAGCGTATCCGGGATCAGAGCGCGCAGATCTGCGAAATCGAGAATGGTGAGCTTCGTGAAATCCATCTCAATATGCCGCAAGATGAGTGGTTGGAGACAGCGAGACACCGAACCACACCCTAGCAGAAGAATCCGCCCGCCGAACGGAATTTTCATATCATACCTGCCTTGTTGAGTTGATCTTGTGAGGAATTATAGGAATCGCCTTACTGGTGGCAAACAGGGCGATCAGAATATCACAACTCTATAAAAAAGTGAGTCCAAATCCAAACCGAAGCTTGCATCTATATATCGAACCGTGATACGCTAGTTTGAGAATTGTTATGGTTTGAATTGACACGGGCGGCGTGGGAGCAGCAGCAATGCCAGAAAAAATCCTTATTGTGGATGACGAAGAAGCCACCGTACAACTCATGAGCATCCTGCTCGAAAAGCGTGGGTTTGAAACCATTAAGGCCTTTCGGGCCGAGGAAGGCTTACGGAAAGCTTACCGTTTCCAGCCCGATCTTGTCCTGCTCGATATCATGATGCCGGATATGGATGGTTGGGATGTGTGTCGTCGGATGCGCGAAATGTCGGACGTGCCGATCATCTTTCTCACCGCCCGCAGCGATGTGAAAGATGTTGTGCGCGGGTTGGAAATGGGGGCCGATGATTACATCGTCAAGCCCTATGACAACGATGAACTCGTGGCGCGGGTGCGGGCGCATCTGCGCCGTTCACCGCGCCCGAACATGAGCGATGAGTTGGTGTTTAACGATGGCGAGTTCCGTATCAACTTCATGAATCGTGAAGTCTACGTCAACAACGACATCCGTCACCTAACGCCGAAGGAATTCAATCTGCTGGCGGTGCTGGTACGGAATGCCGGGCGTGTGGTCACGCGCTCCGAACTGGTGACGCAAGCCTGGGGTGAAGAATACGGCGATGCCATCGACAGTTTGAAGCTGTACATTCATTATCTGCGCCAGAAGATCGAAAAAGACGCCCAGCAGCCCGATTACATCATCACCTCACGCGGCGTTGGCTATCGGTTTGTGAATCGATAGGCTTATAAGCATGTCCGAAGATCGGAGCGCAGAGACGACAGATGTCTCTGCGCTTGTTATATTTAGGCCTGTTCTACCTGGAATGCGATGAGTTCGTACTCGGTGCGTGACATGTCGCCTAAGTAGGCGTTGATGTAATAGGGTGTATCGCCCACCAGCGTGATGGTTGTGGCATCCCCGGTGATTTTGCTCGCAAACCCCCAAATGGCTGCCTGCCGCTCCTCATCAATAAGCAGAGTGACGATGTACTGATCATTCTTCTCATCGCGTGCGATAGCATAGATCGCAGCCTGATCTGTGAACACCGAGTTCGTGGTCAGGACCATGCCATCAATGCCAAGGGGCGTCTCAAGCTTTATCGGTGTTACTGTCGGCTTACTGTCTAATGTCACTTTCACCAGGGCTTGATCGCCGGAGTTGGCAACGATGAGATAGCCGTTCGGATGATAGACGATGCCATTCGTGCCAAAGTTGGGATTGGTGAGCAGCTTATCCTCAATCAGCACGCTGGCCTCACCCTCTGGCGTGACTTTGTACAGGACAGGCGCAAAGGTGTCAGTGACATAGGCGTTGCCCTCGTCATCAACTGCCACATCATTAGCAAAATGGGTCTTGCTCTTGTACAGGCTGGTGAAATCCACCAGATAGGCGCGTTCGCCCGTCTCCAGATCATACGCCGCCAGACCAGCGCCGCCCGGCCCGCCGCCAAAGGCCGATGCACCGCTGTTCACGACCAGCAGACGATTGTTGACGTGATCGATTTCCAGGCCAACGGTTGATTTGAGGTCTTTGTCTTCGATGAACGGCGCAATATCGGCTGTGCCATCATCATGCGGCGTCACGCTGTAAATTGTGCCCTGGGTGAGCGACCCGACCAGGAAGCGCCCATTATCGGCATCCCATTCCACGCCCTCCGGTTGCAAGCCTGCGACAGGGGACGTAAATGTGATCGTATCGGCGAGAATAACAGGCTCCATGGTGGCTTCGGCGGTGGTCATCGCGTCGGGCGTGGCCTCCTGGGTCGCATCCTGTGCATAGGCAGGCACAAGGAGCAGGGCGGTTGCAAGAACAAGCCATTTTTTGGAGAAAATCATCGTTGATATCCTTGAGTAAATTAGACTTTCCGATATTTATCATAGGCACTAAATCTAAAGACATCCTAACGGGGCGATGAGGTTGAGAGGAATAGAGAGTGAAATTGTGATAACGCTGTGGCGCAAGAGAGGACGCCAAGGGCTGAAGCTGTTCATAAACAAAGTGGATGGAGTGTAGGGGGCGACCCAGCGGGTCGCCCCCTACGAACCGTGATTTCGAATACGAGTTTATTCGTGATAGGACAACACTCTATGTTTTCGCCAACCCCTTACAATTGTAAGGGATTACATCTTCAGACCGAACTGAACATGACGTCTCTTGAGGATATTGGTCATACACAAGATGCTGTAAGCGACATGACACGCAAATGCGGTAAAACGTATAGTCGGTGGAACACTATTCGCTGTTGCAAAGGCTAAATTGAAGAGAGCTAGAAACACAAAAATAATGGATGTTGCCAAGCTTGCTGCATCAATCGAGGCTCTTTGCTGTCGTCCAAAGCAACCGCATTCGGCATCAGGATCTTTCGTTGCAAGTCGTATTTTCGCACCGAGGAAAACAATGAATGTCAGAACATTGAGGATGGCAACAGGAGAAGAGAACATCCCTGTGATAAGAAGAGTGCCGAGCACTGTAGCGCGACTCGAACCAGCGCTTGCGGCGGTAGGCCAGAGCGTGATTGTACAGCCAGCGACCCAGATCCAGCAGTTCTGTCAACACCAAGGTCTGTTCGTCAGTCGGGTATAGGCGGTAGCGATAGGTTTTGAGGATTTTAATCATCGGATGATCGTTTAATGATTGACCATTCTGTCATTGTACAAGGAAAACGAAAGAACAGAAACGGCATTCCCCACCGGGTTGAAACCCGATGTCCCCTGCCGTTAAAATCTATGGATATCTCCACCCCCATCTTTAGATGAGGGTGATCTTAAGCTTATTTATCGTATGGCGGGAGCTTAAGACGGCGTTTCTCTGCCTCGAAAGAGTCCTTGTCGATAACATAGCCTTCATGCACAGTCCAGACACTTTCACTCTGAGGGATATAATCGTTCCAGTCTAAATTTGGAAATTGCTTAGAGATCAAATCATACGAACATTGATGATGGACATCTGAAATCACATCAGTGATTTCTACAGCACGATCCTTCTGGTCAAGCAGTGCTTGCACAGTAGGAATTGGCTCAGATATTCCGTGGACCGCCCACTCACTGCGATGAATGAGGTTCACTTTGAGTGTCATTGTAACCTTCACATTACAATACACGGTGTCATACTGTTTGAAAATGTAAGTTTCCATGATTCACTCCGTTTTAGCAGGTACGTCCAGTTTTCATTTTTGTTTCCCCATAAGAACAGAAACCATGGTCATATTTATCCACGCAAGTCGTCTGGGTGACGTTATAAATGTAACCGTTTATGCATGGATTTGTCGTTACTGAGCTGCAGGTCTTTTCAACGCATCTGGTTGGAGCAGCTTGTGCTGAGGGAATATTGGTCAGACCAATTGCCGCTGGGATGAATGCTGTCAAACCACCACCAACACCTTTTAGAAAAGTTCGACGATCTACTCCTGAATTTTCAGAGAGAGGACGAAACGATTTCACAATACCATCCTTAAATGTAGGAAATTAAAAGTGTTTCTAGATACAATGTATCTAGAAACACTTTTAAGTCAATTAAGGTTTCTTTATGTAATATGTCTATATATATCGATAAAGTCGCTCTGGTGTAAAGCGCTGTATATGATTAGTCCGGTTTCATGCTGCCATTGCCATTGTCCGAGGCGTGGCCTGTACCGTTGCTCCGGGGGGAGCCGCCCAGATTGCTTGTGAAGCGCTGCGCCAACTGCATAATCTCCGTCGGCAGCACAAAGCGTGTGGACGGGCTGCTGCCAATCTTTTGCAGCGTATCCAGATATTGCAGCATCAGCGTCTTCTCGTTGAGATCGCCCGCCTTCGCATTGATGGCCTCCAATGACGACGCAAAGCCCTCGGCGATCAACAACTGCGCCTGCCGTTCGCCTTCCGCCCGCAAAATCGCCGATTCCCGATCCCCCTGCGCCTTGAGCACCGCTGCCTGTCGTTCGCCCTCCGCCACTTCAATCGCAGCCTCGCGTTCGCCCTGGGCGCGTGTGACTTCGGCACGGCGCTCGCGTTCGGCGGTCATCTGGCGGTTCATCGCTTCCAGGATGGCATGGGGCGGCACAATCTCGCGGATTTCGACGGTGGTGATCTTCATGCCCCAGCGCTCCGTCGCCTCATCCAGCTTGCTGCGCAGGCGCTGATTGATAGCCTCGCGCTTGCTCAACACATCATCGAGATCAATATCGCCAATGACGGCCCGCAGCGTCGTCGTCGCAAGATTGATTGAGGCGCTGGCGACATTTTCCACTTGCAGCACCGACAGCTTGGGATCAATGATGCGATAGTAGACCAGGAAATCAATATCGATGGAGGCATTGTCTCTGGTGATGCCGCGCTGCGACGGGATATCGAGAAATTTTTCGCGCAGATCAATGGTGTAGACCGTCTCAAAGAAGGGGATGACGAAGATCAAGCCCGGCCCGCGTGTGTCTCGATAGTGGCCGAGACGGAGGACGACAATGCGCTGATACTCCCACAGCACACGAATGCTGTAGCGGATCAGCGACCATACGATAATGACGATAAAGACAATCACAGCGATCTGAATCAACTGTTGCTCTGTTGGCATGTCGTCTCCTTAAAGTGGGTCATGAAGCTGATCAAGAACCAAAACAGGTTTGGCCTTATCGGAGGGCTTGGCGTGCCCAGCCCCTACAAATATCCTGTAGGGGCGACTCATGAGTCGCCCTATTTTTTCTTAAAACACCAATCATATGAGGTCTTTCCCTCTTCCCCCTGAGTTTCACCCCTCGTCGCGTTTGGCCTTTTCGACGATCAGCTCAAGCCCCTGGCGCGACAGCACGATGATTTCTGTTTCACGCGGCAGCGTCTGATCGCTGCGGGCCGACCAGATTTCCCCCTTAATCAGCACACTGCCCGTCGGATCAAGCGGCTTGACGACGCGCCCCACCGCGCCGATGAGTTCCGTCTGCTCATGATACTCGGTCTTGCCCTGCGGCACGCGCAGCAGCGGCATGAGGACGAAGCGATTGTAGACGCCTGCCACCAGCACAGTGACGACGATTACAGGCAGCGACACGCCGCGCTCTGGAAAGAGCATCACGCCGCCCAGCGCCTGGAGCACCAATCCCACCTCGGCCAGATGCGCGTAGCGCTGCGAGACATACGGCAGCAGGAAGAAGCACACCGCGCCGCCCAACAGCAGCATGAAGGCGAACCAGTTGGTGGGCAGCAGCGTCAGCACATATAGGCTCATGCCGATCAGCACCAGCGCGGCGATTTCAATGACGCCCGTCCCTGGCACATGCGCCCCGGTAATCGCCACCCATAACCCGAACAGCAGCAGGACATACAGCAGGGTTGGATTGTTGAGCAGGCTTGTCAGCAGACCGTCCATTATTTCTCTTTCGCACCGTCGTCTTTGTGTTATAACCCCTGATGCATACTAAAGACGTTAAATGCGGTTTCTCTGTTCCCGTTGTCGTCAAACATTCGCGTCCCCGCCAAACTTCAATACAATGAGAATGATAAATGCCCACGCGAGTCACGGGATGGCTCGCACAAGGTTATCCTGCATGATTACCGAAGCGGAACTCACCCACGACGCGCTGTATTACTGGCTGCTGCATACCTATCATCTGGCCGTTGAACAGCTCACGTTTTTGCCACATGGCGAATGCGCGTGGGTTTACCGCGTGGCAGACACCAGCGGCGAGGTCTTCATCCTCAAATTGTGGCGACCCGGCCTGTGCCGCACGCCCTACAGCGTGCAGGGCATCCAGACGGTGCAGGCGCTCTATTATGATTTTGGCATCACGCAGATGACGCCGCCGCCGCTGCGGGGAGCCAACGGCCTGTATATCAACAGCCTCTCGCCCTATGAGGCTGTGCTACTCAAATATACCGATGGCATCACCGCCGCCGAAGCCACGCTGACGGAAACCCAGCAGCGCCAGATTGGGGCGCTGCTGGGGCGCATCCATCGCAGCAAACTCCATACCCGCGAACGGCCCGACCTGGAAGATTATGGAGCCGATATCCCGGAGATCATTGAGCGGATTCTGGCCGAGGCGGAGCAGCCAACGCGCCGCTATGCCCCCTTTCATTTTAAAGTCCTGGATGCGGTGCAGCGCGTGCGTCCCCAGATTGAATCGCGCCTGACCACCTTCACCGATCAGCGTCGTATGCTGTGGCACGATACGGGCCTGCGGGCCGACTGTGTGGTGTGTCATGGTGACCCGACGCCCGGCAACCTGATTCTGACGCCCGATGACTCGATTACGCTGATCGATTGGGATCATCCGGTGTTTGCACCACGCGAACGCGATTTGCACGCCGTACAGCATTGGCCCGCCGTGATGGATGCCTATCAGAGCATTGTCGGCGAGGTCACGCTGCGCCCGCAGATTATGCGCTTTTATAATCTGTGGTGGGAGTTGGGGGAGCTGGCCGATTATGGCCGCCGCATTCTGTTTCAGCGCCAGGACAATCACCAGAACAAGCATGATGTGCTGGAGTTAATCGAGGTGTTGAAGGGCTTCACGCAGGAGTGAGTTTCATGTATATATAGTTATATTACATAAAGAAACCTTAATTGACTTAAAAGTGTTTCGAGATACATTGTATCTCGAAACACTTTTAATTTTTACGCAAAGGATGATATTGTGAAATCGTTTCGTCCCCTGTCAGAAAGTGCAGGATTAGACCGTCGAACATTTTTGAAAAGTGTGATTATTGGACTTTTAGCGTTTGTTCCGGGAACTGTTAGTCTAGCCACCATTGGTTTTCCTGCGTGCTGTTCTAGTAAAAGATGCACAGAATGGGTTGAAAGAGAGGAGTGTGATACGCGCACCAACAGGATACGTCAGTGGTGGGTTCGTGTTTGCGTATGTACAACGGGTGAAGATTGCGGAACTAACAGATGGTCAACTTCAACAAATTATCCGTGTTAGACAAGGGAATGACAGATGTTAACTTATACGTATAAGGAATACGAGATGTGGCACTGCGGCGCCCTGGCCGTTATTAGTTTGACTGTTGATATATATCACCGAAATGAGTGGAAAGATCCAATGGGGTATGTTTCTATCGCTCAACTTATTAAGGAGGGAGTTGACAGTGTCCTTATACGCGATATTGTGACTCAGGAAGATCACGAGTGTTCTTTTGACACTGTAGTTAAAGCATTTCCTGATTTGGATCTCGACAACTGTGCTTTCTGTGGCGGTAGCGGATTGATCGCCAAAGAGGGTTATAAGTTCGACCCACAAGCCGTTTATGAATTCAAACGGCGCGAAAACCTTCTTCCCCCTAGTGCATAGATTATGAACCTCGCCTTAAAAGGCGAGGTTCAGAGGTTTTTTTATGATCCCATTTCTTCTTCAACTCTAATTTGGACTTATGCTGACGGTGGCGGGGTTATCCAAGCTCAACAACCAAACTCGCTTTACTGCATCACTCAGAACACTTGGGATAAAATCTCCGGGCCTCGTGAAGCTTGGAAGTTTTCTTACTCCCGTCTATGAAATAATATTGGGTGTTCTGCTGATCATCGGTTGGTTTTCTATCCCAATCTCACTGCTCAATGTGTTAACGTTCGCTCTTTTTCTGGGCGTAAAAATACGCCTTGCGACAAAAGACCCAGATGCAGATTGTGGATGCTTTGGGCAGCAGAAAGCATCTATTGATGTGGCCAGTTTAACAACATCTGGTATTCTCGTGCTGTTGTCACTCCTTAATCTCCTGCTTGCAACGAACGATCCTTTTTCACCGCTCATTCGGCTTATCGCTTTTGTCTCTTATCTGGCCTATGTTGTCTTTTGGCTTATAAGTCTGTCTAACCAGCGCCGTCTTGCCTCCATAGTGCGACGCAGTGCATAGAAACCAGGAGACATACCCCAACTTTTAAAATTTTATGAAGCGCTCATGGTAGCTTCTTACCAACTCCTGTCGAATGAGCCTCTACTCCATACGCCGTATGCGTTTGGCAAGGCGTTTAAGCGCTTGGCCCGCATTGCACCGGGCGAGTATCGCAAGCAGCGGCGTTTGATAGACATTCCGGCGGCGCGGCCCCTCCTGCCCCCGGAAACGTCAGCCGTGCCTTATTGAAAATACAGGCAAACGCTTAGAAGTTGTAACCGTTTGGAAAATCGCCCGATAGTTTTCAACCTCTTACAACGTGTAAGAGGTTGAATTTTGCACGAGCGCCTCTACTGGACTTTGCACATGACACGTTTGGATTCATCGACTTCGGTGAGCACGAACTCTCAAAACCTATCAGACTTTTCGCATATCACTGCCATCTCAACAGATGCAAAAAATACAGCTTATGTTTTGAACTCATACGAACGGATCGGAGCGAGTTCTATTGAGATGTGCAAAGTCGAGATGATGTCTTATGAGGCAAGAAAACCCTCTCTCGAAGGCTCTAATAGAATATGAGTCGTAAAAGAATGTGAGGGTTATAGATGTCAGCCGGATATGCGGGACTTGAGCAGGAAATTAGCGCTTGGGATGGCGTGCAGGCCGCGCCGCATCGCTTTGGTGGGGTCGAGTTTCAATGGGGCGGGGTCGAGATCGGGCATATTCATCGCGGCGGCATGGTCGATATTCCGTTCACGCGGCGCATCCGTGAAGCGCTGGTGGCAGCGCACATCACCGAACTTCACCATCTGCTGCCGGAGACGGGCTGGATCACATTTCACATCCGCACGCCGCAGGATATCGACACAGTGCGAACGCTGATGCGCCTGTCGTATCTGCAAAAGCGCCGCCGCCGTCTGCCGCAGGGTGATTTTGCGGCGGAGATGGCGTCTCTCGCGCTGCCGGATAGCGTGAAACAGGCGGCCCAGGGGCAAATCGAAAAAGAGGACTGATGATTCAAACCCTCATCCCCGCCCCTCTCCCACAAGGGCGCGAGGGGAGCAAAATACACCAGGAAAGATCGTTTTTGTAGGGGCGCAGCGTGCTGCGTCCCAAAAGGTGAATCCCAATGAAGGGCGCAGCGTGCTGCCGCCCCTACAACTCCTCATCGCTAAAGCGAGGGGCTTCACGGCGCTTCTTCGGTGAAAAATCTTTAGAAAAACCCGCGCCGCCCGAAGCGCTCTTCGCGCCAGGGGTCGCCCTCGTTGTGATAGCCACCCTGCTCCCAGAAGCCCGGCTTGTCCTCAACGGTGAATTCCAGGCCGCGCAGGAATTTGGCGCTCTTCCAGAAATACTTCTTGGGGACGAGTGTGCGGACGGGCGCACCATGCTCCGGCTCGATGAGTGCGCCCGCATACTTGTAGGCCAGCAGGACATCATCGTCCATCATCAGCTCAAGCGGCAGATTGGTTGTGTAGCCGTATTCGCAGTGGGCGATGACATATTTGGCATTGGCTTTCATGCCAAACAGCTTGACGAACTCGGTGAATTTCACGCCTTCCCACACCGTATCGAACTTGCTCCAGCGCGTGACGCAGTGAATATCCGTCTTGATCGTCGTCATGGGCAGCGCCTGAAACTCGTCCCAGTTCCAGCGCATTTCTTTTTCGACTTGGCCAAAGACGCGCAAATCCCATGTCTTCGGGTCGAATTTGGGGATTGGCCCATACGTCAACACGGGAAAGCGATCTGTGAGCGATTGGCCGGGCGGCAGACGGTTCTGGCCGCGCACATCGTCTTCCTGCTTACGCCGTTTCAATAAATCATCGAAGAGGCCCATTGCTGATATTCCTTTGACAACGACTAGAGGACATTGACTTTATCATAACGCGGGATTCTAAACAGTTGCTAAACTCGCTGCCCAGAATCACAAAAGAGCCATAAAAATCGTGTTTAAGAAGGATGATCTTATGTCTGCGGCGCACCGATGGCAATTTGCATCAGGCGGCGGATGCGCTGCGCCTGCACACGCATGACCTGGAGGGCAAAGGTGGGGTTTCATGAATGAGAAAGAGGAATTTTTTCTCATCCACTAGTGCCGCCGTCACATCAGTCTTGGCAATGGCGGTGGTGGTGTGGGGCTGGCCGTCGATCAGGGATTTTTCGCCCACAAAGCCGCCCGGCCCCACCGTCTCAACCAATATCTCATTGAAGTAGATCTCAACTTCGCCTTCGCGGATGGCATACATATGCTGATCGACGGCCCCCACCTCGAATAGAGGTTCTTGCGAGGCGAATGTCTGCGTCTCTGTGGCATTTTTAAAATGATCTAACATGGTTGGCATGATACAATCCCGTCTATAGACAAAATGCTTTGGCAAGCGTTACCGATGATCGTTAAGAGGGGGTCAAGAAGGTATTATGAATCCGCGACAGATTCTTGAACATTATGACATCAAGCCCAAAAAGGGCCTGGGTCAGAACTTTATGCATGACCCCAATATGCTCGATAAGATTATCGCCACTGCGGGCGTGACCAACCTCGATACCGTGCTGGAAATTGGCCCCGGTACAGGCACGCTCACGGCGCGATTGGCGCTCGCGGCCCGTCAGGTCGTCGCTGTCGAGGTCGATGAGCGCATGTACGATATTCTGTTCGATCAATTTGAGAAGATGCGGAATCTGCGTCTGGTGCTGCAAGATATCCTCCGCACCGATCTGGCTGTGCTGATGGGCGAAGAGCCATATATCGTGGTGGCGAATGTGCCGTATTACATCACGAGCGCGATTTTGCAGCATCTGTTTGAGAGTCGCAATCCGCCCAGGCGGGCTATCCTAGTGATGCAGTACGAAGTCGCCGAGCGCATTATCTCCAAGCCGGAGAGCGGCGATATGTCGCTGCTGGCAGTGAGTGTGCAGTTTTACGGTCAGCCCAAGCTGGTCAGCCGCCTGAACAAGGCGCTGTTCTGGCCGCGCCCGGAGGTGGACAGCGCCCTGATGCGCATCGACGTGTACGACACGCCGCCTGTCGATGTGCCCTCGGCCAGAGAGTTCTTCCGCGTGGTCAAGGCGGGTTTCAGCCAGAAGCGCAAGCAGCTTCGCAATGCTCTGTCAGCGGGGATGCACATGACGAGCGCCCAGGCCGATGTGTATCTCAATGCGGCCAACATCGATCCACAGCGCCGCGCCGAGACGCTCTCGCTGGAAGAGTGGGCGGCGCTCACCCGCGAGGTGGCCCGCGAGAAGTCATAACGCCTCCCCTCAATGCGAAGCGGAGAGGGGCCGGGGGAGGAGTTAGCACGCTCTTTATCCAAAATGATTTTGCATGGACACCCGTATGGACATTGTGACCTACCCCGATATCTTTTTTGTGAACGGTAAAACACTCTATGCCAAATATGACCCTAATCTAGGCTGGGGCCTGTATGCATCCCAGGCGTTCCAGCCAGGGGAGATCGTGCTCAAGCTGCATATCAATGAGCGCGTTGAATGCAATTTGCAGGTTGGGCCGACGTTTGGCGACTGCTTCAATCATGGCATGACGATTGCGCCGAATATCGAATGGTGTCCCACGCCGCAGCATCCCTTCTGGAATCTCAATCACACCTGTCGCCCCACCTGCGGCCTGCAAGCGTGGGGGCGGCTCATCGAGGGCTGTCTCATACTGGTGGCCTACGAAAACATTCCCGCGCATACCCATGTGGCCGCCGATTATTCGCCCATGACGACGGTGGACGAAGGCGGCGCGGATGGCCGTCCCTGGACGATGACCGACTGCTTGTGTGGCGAGGCGACCTGTCGGCAGCGCATTTCCGAGTTCCGACTGTTGGATGAAGCGGCAAAAATCGAGTCTCTCACGCGAGGGCGCGACGAGGCCCACTATGGCGGCGTGCTGGCCCACATCCTGAATGAGGAGTCGGACTTTGTCGCACGCCTCAAGGCGCATTCGGCGGCGGCCTATAGCGAATATGTAGAGGTGCTAACGCAGCAGCAAACTTTATCGCGCCAGTTCATGCAGGCCCAGAAGAATACTGCGGAGTGAGAGCCGGGAGTGCGTTGAGGATCGGGACGCTCATCAGGTGTTGGGGGCGTCCTTTGCGATGTCCCAGATGGCGTCTAATTTTTCGATGACTTCGGGATCGATGAGATCGGCGGGGACATATCGCGCTAGAACATGAAAATTGGTCTTCCGCATGAGATTTGGCTGATTGAGAGCTTTGAAGAACTCCTCAAAGACAATGGGGAGGAATGCTTCACTGACTTTTGTGTCTTTCCAATAGACATGATCAGGATTTTCAAAAGCAGCAATCGTTACTTCTCGTTTAAGAATATTCTGCATCGTTTCTTCACGGCGACCCTCACTGTCTCCATCTTTGGCATAAGTGATGAGCGTTGCAGGTTGACAGAGATAATTTTCAATCTCACGCCGTTTCCAATGAATGACGCGCAGACCCTTCTTATCACTATCTCGCCCTTGAGTGCGATCCAAAATAACAAGGCCGCGTAAAGTCGGATAGGCTTGTTGAAGGCCATAGAAGTGATCCTCTGCTTTGCTCACCTTATTAGTTTCGATGTAGTGAACAAAGGGGCGATTTAAGACTTGTGCTCCTTGATGGCCTAGCGAGAGGGCAAATGTTTGAAGAATAGAAAAATCGGTGGAGCCTTCGAGATACAAGACCCATTCTTTTTGCAGGGCCTGATAGTAGTCATCGAAGCGGATGCTCTTGAGGGCTTTCGCAACCTGACTTTTGGCACGATCATCGATGCGACGAGGTTGTCCCACCATTGCAATAAGAACATCCTGCTCACCAACTTCATTCATGATGACTTCTGAATGGGTGGCAATGATGACCTGTGATTTGAGTTCTCGCGCCACATCAACAAGCAGGCGATAAACCTCCCGTTGCCGCAAAATTTCGAGATGGGCATCAGGTTCATCTAGCAGGAGGACACTGCCGGGATTGTTATACATATAAGCCAGCAACAAAAGCATTTGCAGCATCCCGCGTCCAGCAGATGAAATATCAAGTATTGCTCCACCTTTGTCTCTATATGACATAGTAATTTCACCACGTTCTGGGAGATACTCTGGTGGCAAGATCTCAACACCAAATCTTTCACTCATCAAGTCAACCAGCGTGTCCCAATATTTATCATCACCGTGTAAGAGAAGACAGATATTTCTGAGAACCTCAGAAGTTCGTCCTTCGCCAATTAAGGTCTGAATTCTCCCTCTAGGTACTCTAATTTCATTTGAAGTGAGTCCAGACATAGAGTGCAAATAGACAAGACGGAAAGAGCTAAAAAACTGAAAAACCCCTAAATCCATATTTTCTGTGTACTCAGGGAAGCACCCAATAGATTGTTCATTGATGTATTCATAATTGAAATTGAGAGCTTGATCATTTTGATTAGTTTGAGATTGAACCTCTATGTTGATGAAATTGACGGTGTTAAGAAGGTTGTGCCAAATTAGATTGGAACTAGGAATCGGAAGCCCTGTAATCTCTAAACGGTTTAAAGAAAACGAAGGAAAACGAAATAGACGTAACTGGACATCAAAATAGACGTATGGATTTATTTTAGAAAAACCTTCTCTCCAAGCTAGGTTTCCTAGATACCACAGCATCAACGCCTGCAAGATCGTTGTCTTGCCGGAATTGTTCGGGCCAATGAGCACCGTCACCGGGCCAAGTTCGATCTCAACATCGTCAAACTGCTTAAAATTTTGAATGCGAATTTTCGTCAGCATCGGAATCCCCAAATAAAAGAAGGGCACGATACATCGTGCCCCTACAATTTTACACGAATGATGCCTCTACAGCCCTAACTCCCCAGAATCTGCTCGGTGCGATCCAGGTGGCCGACGCTGTAATACTTGGCCTGCGGATGATGCGCGAAGATCGCCGCCGTGCTCTGCTCCGGCACAAGCTGGTACGACTCCGTCAGCGCAATCCCGATCTCGGACTCGATCTGCGGCATGAGCGTCCACACCAGCGCATGATCACTCAAGTCCGGGCAGGCCGGATAGCCCCATGAGTAGCGCTTGCCGCGATTCGGCGCGAGACCCAACTGCTTCTGGATCATCTCGCCGATATAGTTGGCCGTTGCCTCCGCCGTCTGCACCGCCAGCCCATGAAAATAATAGGCTTCGCTGTACTGATCGGCCTGCTGCAAGACCTCAAACGCTGCCGTTGCACCTTCGCCCACTGTCACGGCTTGCAGCGCACACACATCCACACCGCGCCCATTCACAGGCTCATAGTAATCGCTCAGGCACAGGCGTTCCCCATCCGGCTGACGTGGGAAGGCAAAGCGGCTCGCTTCGATGCGTTCGCCTTTCGTCTGATAAGCGTCCACATCCCACACGATCAGATCATCGCCCTGGCTGTTGACCGGGAAATAGCCATACACGGCCTGCGGTTTGAGCGAGCCATCCTTCATGGCGGCGCGGGACATCTTGTCGAGCAGCGCTTCAAACTCGGCTTCGAGCTTCTTCCATTCCGCGCCCTGCTTGTTCTTCGCGCCCCACGACAGACGGAACAAATCCATCTTGGGCAAGTGCTGGAAGACCAGTTGCAGCGGCATCTCGCGCACCGTCTTAATGCCCCAGTGCGGCGGCATGGGCAGATCGGGCGACAGCGGCAGCGTGCGACCTGCGCCGCTGCGTGACACGCGCTTGGGGCGGGCGGGCTTCGCCATCTCTATCACGGCTTCATCGATAATCTGGCTCAGGAAGGACTCATGCCGATCACTCGACAATTCATCCATCACCGATAAGCCCTCGAAGGCATCCTGGCAGTAGAACACGCCCGGTTCATACGGTTCGCCTGTATCATCCCGAAACAGGATGCGCCGCCCAAACTTGCGATTGATGGCCGCCCCGCCGATGAGCACCGGGAAGTTGAGATTACGCTTTGCCAGCTCATTGATGATGAGCGGCATCTGCTTACTCGTGCTCACCAGCAGCGCCGATAGGCCAATCGCATCGGCCTTAAATTCGATGGCTTTGTCGATGATGACGTTGGCGGGAACCTGCTTGCCCAGATCATGCACCGTGTAGCCGTTGTTGCTCAGGATTGTCTTGACGAGATTCTTGCCGATGTCATGCACATCGCCGTAGACCGTTGCCAGTACCACCGTGCCTTTGGTCGAGCCTTCGACTTTATCCATGAACTGCTCCAGATAGCCGACGGTCTTCTTCATGACTTCGGCAGATTGCAGCACGAACGGCAGAATCAACTCGCCCGATCCAAATTTGTCGCCGACCTCTTTCATGGCGGGCAGCAGCACATTGTTCAGCACGCTCACCGGATCAGCGCGGGTGAGCGAGTCGTCAATCAGGCGTTCCACACCCTCTTTGCGCCGATGCACAATCGACCAGTGCAGCGCCTGCTCGGAGGTCATATCTTTGGTCGGGTCTTCGACCTCTTTGCTTAGGCTGATCTGATTTTTCTCGTAAAACTGGATGAAGCGCGGCAGAGCATTCTCATCCGTGTTGTAGATCAGATCATTGGCGAGTTTGCGCTGCTCTTCGGGAATCTCCGCATAGGGCGTGATGTGCGCTGGATTGACAATCGCCATATCCAGGCCCGCCGCCACTGCATGATACAAAAACACGCTGTTGAGCACGCCGCGTGCCGCCTCGCCAATGCCAAAGCTGACGTTGCTCACACCCAGGGCGGTACGCACGCCGGGGACGTTCTGCTTGATCAGGCGGATGCCCTCAATCGTCTCAACGGCGTCGTTGCGGAGTTCTTCCTGCCCGGTGGTGAGCGGGAAGGTCAGCGCGTCATAGATCAGGTCTTCCGCCACCATGCCGTAATCCGTCACGCAGATATCGGTGATGCGCTTGGCGATCTGCCATTTCTTCTCCCGATCATGCGCCATGCCGTCCTCATCGATGGTCATGGACAGCACCGCCGCGCCATGTTTCACCGCAATCGGCATGACTTTATCGAGGCGCTCACGGCCATTTTCCAGGTTGTTGCCGTTGATGATGCCGCGCCCTGGATACAGCGCGAGAGCCGCCTCGGCCACATCGGTTTCTGTCGTGTCGATGATGAGCGGCACGGACACGGCCATCGACAATTTCTTGATGACCTTCTCCATCTGATTCTTCTCGTCAGCGCGTTCCGTCAGCGCCACGCAGATATCGAGCATGTGTGCGCCGCCATCGACCTGATCGACAGCGATTTGTACGATGCTGTCATAATCATCGTTCAGCAGCAGGCGCTTGACTTTACGGCTGCCCTGGCTGTTCACGCGCTCACCGATCAGCGTGGGGCCGGGAATCTGCGTGATCGGTGTGGCGGTCATGCCCGATGACACCTGCGCCGTAAATTCAATGTCACGATGTTTGGGCGCGATCCGTTTGGCCTTGCCATCGATCAAATCCTGATGCGTGTGGCCGTGAATGTGCTGATACACCTGATTGAGATGCTCCGGGCGCGTGCCGCAGCAGCCGCCCACCACGCTCACGCCCCAGCGCGTAAACTCGGCCATCATCTCGCTAAAGGGAATCGGCTCCATCGGATACACCGCCTCACCATCGACATTCAGCGGCAGGCCCGCATTGGGCAGCACACTGATCGGATAGGGGCTGTTTTCGATCAGATATTGGATCGGCGCACGCATATGTTCCGGCCCGGTGGAGCAGTTCATGCCCAGTACATCAATCGGCAGCGGGGCCAGCGTCACCAGGGCGGCGGCCATATCCGTGCCAAACAACATGCGCCCGCTCACATCGAGCGTGACCTGCGCCTGGATCGGCACACGCTGGCCGCTGCGCTCAAAATACTCGTTGATGCCATGAATCGCCGCTTTGACTTCCAGGATATCCTGGCTCGTCTCAATCAGCAGCAGATCAACGCCGCCTTCCACCAACCCCTGCGCCTGCTCTGCAAACACCGATGACAGCTCATCGTAGCTGATATTGCTCAGATCAGGATCGTTGCCGGAGGGCAGTTTGCCCGTTGGCCCCATGCTGCCCGCCACAAAGCGCGGGATGCCCGTCATCTGCTCATATTTGTCGCAGGCGGCGCGGGCGATTTGTGCGGCAGTGCGATTGATCTCAATCACGCGATCCCGCAGGCCAAACTCGCCCAGTGTCAGGCGGTTGCCGCGAAAGGTGCAGGTTTCCACGACTTCGCTGCCGACTGCCAGGAACGACTCGTGAATTTCCTGAATCACATCGGGGCGGTGCAGCACAAGGCTTTCGCCCAGGCCGTTGTAGGTCTCGCCACCGTAATCATCGGCGCTGAGATTGTAGAGTTGGAGATTCGTCCCCATTGCGCCATCGAAGATCACAACATGATCATCAATCGCATCGAGATAGCGACGATTGGTATAGGTGCGCGTAGGGGGAGTATGCGTGAGTGTCATAGACGTAACGTGTCTGGCTTTCTGCTTATACGAACAATATCAAAGGTGCGGTGAGAGGCACAGGAGGCTGTGCTCTGCGGGCGTATCAATAGGAGCGTAAGAGGCATCGCATAGATGATTGACGCGGCCTCTATGTCTGCGAGGACACGGCGTGCCGTGTCCCTACACACGACCCGTAGGGGCGCAGCATGCTGCGCCCTGGGTCATCAATTTAACTCTCATCCGGCTGAGACAAACGGCGCTCATAGCGCTCCACCTCCGTCGCTATGGCGTGTTCCAGAGCATCAAGCGCCTCACTCGCGGTGAATTGATCGACGCCCGTGAATGCCTGATAGATCTTCTGGGCCTCGGCGCGTTTGCCCTCGCGCAGCAGGTCGCGGATGCCCTCGGCCTGCTCATCGACCAGATCATAGCGGCGGAGTTTGGCGGGCACATCGCTGCGATGTTCGCTGAAATAGTCAATCGCATCTTTGGCCTCTTTCAGGCCAACGCCTGTGTACTGGCGATAGAGTTTAATCGCCTCAATCTTACGATCAGGCAGCGCGTCCTGAATCTCAGGCAGCAGTAGCACATCCCAATTGAGGCCCATCTCCCGCCCCTTCGCGTGTGGCTGTGAGCCTGTCTGCCCGGCCATCTGCGGGTGTGCCATCGCATACTCCACAGCATCTTTGGCCTCTTTCAGGCCAACGCCTGTCTGCTCCCGATAGCGTTTGATGGCCTCAATCTTTTTATCGGGCAGGCAGACTTGAATCTCTGCGGAGAGCAGCACATCCCAACGGAGATCCTGTGGGGTCACGCCTGCCGCCCACTCATTTTTCTGTTTTCCGTCTTCCCGTGACCCTAACCAGACCAGGAACACCAGGACGGCAACAACTAAAGCCATGATAATCAGTGCTGTCATAGGGATTATCCTTTCTGCTCACTAAGTCGATTGCCAGTGATCTGCTCGTCATAGCGTTCGACTTCCGTTCGAACTTCTTCTTCCAGAGCGTCAAGCGCTTCACTCGCCGTGAATTGATCGATGCCCGTGAATGCCTGATAGATCTTCTGGGCCTCGGCGCGTTTGCCCTCGCGCAGCAGGTCGCGGATGCCCTCGGCCTGCTCATCGACCAGATCATAGCGGCGGAGTTTGGCGGGCACATCGCCGCGATGTTCGCTGAAATAGTCAATCGCATCTTTGGCCTCTTTCAGGCCAACGCCTGTCTGCTGACGGTAGCGCTTGATCGCCTCGATCTTCTTATCGGGCAGACAGACTTGAATCTCCGCCGAGAGCAGCACCTCCCAATCGAGGGAGTCGGGCATCGCGCCAGCGGCCCATTTGGTCTTCGTCTGCGCGTCTCTCATGGATAGCAAAATCATGAGTCCGGTGAACGCGATGACAAAGGCGATGGCGGCAATGGAGATAAGCATTCCTGATGAGGCCATTGGTTATGAGCCTTTCTGCTCACGATTCTGTGTTGCGATGTAATGCTCAACGGCGGCTCTGGCCTGCGATAAGGGCGCTTTGGAGCGCTGCTGATAGAGGTTGATGGCCTCATCCTTGTGCGAGGGCAGAAGCACTTGCAGCTCAGGTGAGTACAGGATATCCCAATTGATCATTTTTTTGACCTGGGACGGCTCGATGATGATAAACCGATCCTGGTGCGCGGCCACCCGATCCGGGTAAAGGCTGGCAAACTCAATGGCATTTTGCGCGGTCTTCAGATCCAGTTTGGACTGTTTCCAGTAGGACACGATGGCATCCTGCTTGCTGTCGGCCAGCAGCGTTTGCATCCCAGGTGAGAGCAGCAGCGTCCAATTAATGTTGTCGGGTGTCCCACCAGCGGCCCATTTCTTCCGCTCCTGCCGTTCCTGCCAGCGTGGGAGCACCATAGAGACCACCAGCCCCAGTACGGCGATCACAACAGCCGCCACGATTAAAATGAAGAGTCCGTCCATCGACGTCAGCCTTTCTGCTGAGTATGTAAAATCTGCTGCGGTTCATCATCAGAGTCCGCGTCGTCAACGTGTGAGTCGGCAATCTCACGCAGCGTCGTAAAATGCTCGTCCTGAATCAAAATATCCTGTTCGAGAATATCAAGGCCCACGTCAGTTGCAAATTGATCAACGCCCGTTAAGGCTTGATAGTGCGTGTGCGCTTCGGTGCGTTTGCCCTGGCGCAGCAGTTTGCACAGACTCGCAATCTGCTCATCACTCAGCTCATAATGGCGAAAACTCGCCGGAACCTGATGCGGATGAGCTATGTGATAAGCAATCGTCTGTTCCGCATCCTGCACATCGGCCCCGGTGAGCTGGCGATAGCGAATCATGGCCTCCGTCTTATGATCGGGCAGACAGCGTTGAATCTCATACGAGAGCAGCACGCGCCAGTTAATCGGCTTTGAATGGCGTCTGCCCGTTTGATCGTTCTTTTGCTTGCTGTTTTTTTGCTTCTCATCCCCTTGATAGGACAGCCGCTGTATTTGCCTCTTGAGGTTAAACATGCAGAGAACCAATACAACTGAGAACGTAATCATAAAAGCGATAATCACAAAGGAGAAATCAACGGTCATCGGCGTTCACCTTTCTGCTCACTGCGATTCGTCTGTCGTTCAAGCGCCTTCTCGATTCGCACGGCCATATCCTGCCAGCCCGCACGCTCAAGGATAATCGTATCGCCATCCATCCAGAATGCCATCACAATCTGGGCCGCCTGTGGATCGTTGTCCTGCTGTGTCACGGGATCATAGGTGTTGGCCCGCACGCGCTCCCATGCCTCAAGCCGTTCGCCATACCATGCCTCCGCGATCTCGGCCATGAGCGTGTTAATGATGGCGCTGGCGAGAAAGCTCAGGCGGGCCTCCGGCGTATGGCTGTTTTGCATGGCCTGCGTCACATCGTAAACCGCTTTGATATAATTGGCGATGCCCGGCCCCTCATGCCGCTGCAACACCGCCGCTTCCGCCTGTTGATCGTCGGGAGCCATGCCATACGAGGCCATCTGCACCAGCAGACGCCGCACCCAGACTTCCGACGGCTCATAACTCTCAAACAGTTCCAGAAAGCCGTAGACCACCTCAAGCGTTAGGGCCAGGGCCGCATAATATTCCAACTGGCCGAGGAGCTGCTTGAGGGCGTATTGGGTTTGTTCGGCTTCGCGGGCCTGTGCCGCCCGCCGCACATCCGCCAGCCACTGCTTCTGTACAAGATTGAGGGGCATTGTGGCCTCCTGTTACGTTCGGTTGATCTGTCATTTTACCCCACCCCTCCCCGCTCCGTACCCCTCCCTGGCCCTCCCCACTCCGTAGGGAGGGGTGGGGGTGGGGTATCACATCACCACATGCCCAATCGAAATGATGAAGCCCAACAGCGCGACGATACGGGCCGCATTGATGTACGGCCACACACGATATTCCAGGTATCGAAGCTGCATATCAATCTGCTGGCGCGTCTCGATGCTGTCGCGATGACGATGACGATACATCCAGCGCACAGGCATTCGCATCACCGACGGGGCCAGCAGCGACCATACCAGATAGCCGCCGCTCAACACCACGAAGCTGGGCAGGCGCGGCTCTTGCAGGAAGGGCAGCATCACAAATGACACCATCATCGTCCAGACGAACAGCAGCAGCGCCTTGACATAGCGCAGCACCAGCCGCCGCAGATACATCACATTGCGGACAATCGCAATCTCCTGGTAGGCGACCTCTTCCACGAGATTGCGATCAAACATCCGCGCAATGCCCAACGCCGCATTGAATTGATTGGTCAGATGCTCATCACTATCATCCGGCAAAACACCCTGCGCCTTCAAACGCGCAAAGCGCCGCGATTCGGGGATAATATGGCCCTGCGTCTCTTCAATCAAATGATCAAAGTAGAGTTCGCGCCGCCGACTGCTGAACGGCATCAGGTACATCATATGCTCATGCCGGGAGTACTGATAGCGCATGATCTCGCGCTTGGCTTGCGGCGCTTCGTCGGGGGAGAAGGCAATCCCGCCGAGGGAAAACGTCGGGTGCGTCAGCCCTTCGGTGAAGCCCGGTGAGTACAGCGTGAAATAAAAATGCACGATATCTTGCAGCAGCAGATACAGCGCATACATCGGGATCGCCAGCGACACGATCAACGGGTAAATCACCATCGCATACAGAGCGATTCCCAGCGCCGCATCCGCCGCTGTCATGCTTGGGATGAACACCGTGTTGATGTTGTGCAGCAGCGACAGAATAATCCCGTCGATGACCTCTTTGAAGAAGGCCGGAATCAGGATCATCAGGCCCGCGCCGCTGACGAAGCCAATGGCGATGCGATGCAGCGTCGAATTGCGAACTTCGGTGCGCTGCAAATAGGCTCGCATCGCGTTGCGTTCATCCGGCGTGAAGACAGGCATCTCAGGCGCGGTTTCTTCGACAGGGGGTGTCTGAACGTCAGTCATACACCTGTTTGCCCTTCGGTCACGACAGGCGGCGGCATTGGTACGTCGCGGGCCGGCGGGAGAGCATGAGACGTGATAATTTTGGCCGCATCGAGCGCGGCATCGTAACTCGGATCAAATTCGAGGATGGGAAATGGTTGTGTCATGTAGCCCCCAGAATGCAAAAACGCCCCTTGATGAGACAGATGGAGCGCAGCCTGAGAGAATATCGGTGCTGCGCTCATCAGTCAGGATGGATATCCTGCCGGTTTTAGCACCTTCCCGACGCTTCGGGGGCTGCTGCGAGATCATCAGGCCGGGGCCTTCCCTCGCTCTTGATGAGCGTATGTCAAATGTATGATAGCAGTCATCAGGGCGATATGTCAATTGGATAGGGGCGATTGGACTTAGGGCGATTGCATCTTGTAATCATTCACCTATCCATGCGACAAACGCCCTTGTAGGGGCGCGATGCATCGCGCCCACGCCAAATCCCCTACAAATCACCAGGGCACGATCCATCCTGCCCCTACAACGGCCTTTGTCGTATGGATAGGTGAATGATTACCTGTTGGTAGAGCTTAAAATGGCTTAATTTGAGCTGACCAACACAATCCGTTAGAACTAGTGGGCCATGTGGCATGATGTGCGGCATTCATTTTCCGGGTTTCGAGTTCAAATTGAGATCAAAGAATGCCATTATCCAAGACACATGGCCCACTAGGATAATCCCACCTCAAATGAAAATATGGTAGTCCAAAATCGCTACACCAGCCGCAGGATACGCTCTGCCGCGACCTCCGCGCCGTTCATGGGCACATCGGGCCAGGTGTACGGCTGCGCGAGAAACGGCTCAATCTGCTCGGCCCAGGCCCCGCGCTCAAAATCGGGCTTGTCGAGATACAGCGTGTGCGCGTACTGCTGGAGCGTGGGGATCATCAGCTCATTTTCGCGCCAATCATCATTCACGGTGTAGATCATGGGCGTGCGATGAGCGATGACCTCGGCGACGGTGGAGCCGCCCGCCTTGCCAATCAGCACATCCGCCGCCGCGATGAGATTGTGAAAATCAGGGTAATCCTGCGGGATCAAGCGATAGCGCTCATCGCCGCGCACCTGGGCATAGGCCCCGGCCATCACCAGAAAGCGCCAGCCCTCAAGCTGCTGCAAGGCCCGCACATCGGTCTTGCCCCAGTGATGCCCGCCCATCGACAGTAGCGCCATCTTCGCCCCCTGCGGCACATCAAATTCGCTGCGAATCTGCTCACGGGTGCGGGTGGGGATTTTTGCCACGCCGGGGATCGGCTCGACATGCGGAAACATCGAGAAGGGGTGGGGGATCGGAATTTGCATTTGCAGCGCAAGCGTGGCTTTGCCGTAACTGGCTTTGATCGCCCTGATGATCGGCTTAAAGGCGGGGAAGCGATCCACATAGTGGGCATAGATCCAATCCCAGGTGAAATGTGTGAGCACCACGCTTGGGATGCCTGCCGCCGCCGCAATCTCGCAGGCCACAGGCGGCATATCGGCCACCACCAGCGCGATTTGCTGGGCACGCAGGAACTCGACCTCACGGCGGATCAGCAGCGGCTGAGAGCGCAGGATGTCCTGATAGGCGGCGACGGTGGCAGCGGGGTTGACCTGCATCGGGCCATTCTGGATCATGCCAATATCATAGCGCTGCACATGATGATGTACGGCTGCGGTAAAGAATTTGGCGGGGGCGGCACTGCGTACAAACACCTGTGCGCCGCGCTGCGCCAGCGCCTGGATGACGGCTTGCTCACGCGCCGCATGACCGTAGCCATGTGCAGTGACGTAAAAGGCGATATTCACTGAAAGTTATTCCTCACAAAGAGCTTCCGGTGATTCAAGCGCAAAGTGGGGGAGGATGCAAACACGGGCCATAAGCCCGTGTCGAAATGTCGTAGAAGTGATGGAAACAGCGGGCTAGGCGCGGATATTGGCCCCAAAGAAAAAGTCATGATCCTGAAAATCGAGGATATGTCCGTCATTGTCGCAGATGGCACGCGGCGAGGCCGTATACGCGCCGCCGTAGCCCAGCGGCTGCACATGCACGCGGCCCTCATTGTAATCCAGCTCGATCACGCGAGAGGCCAGAGGCGGAGACATCGGTTCTATATAGAACATCACGGTCTTGCCAATGAAAATCTCAGAGGGGAATTTGCGTGTCATGGGAAAGATATCCTAAAATTGGCATGATATTTTGTAAGAATATGACAAAAGACAGGCGAGGTCAACTGGAATAAGGCACTTTCTTATCATTTCAAGCGTGTCTCGGATAGTTTGCATAAACACACGCTTTACGAAAAATTTATTCTGCACAGGCTACAGTGTGTTGGCAGCAGGACATAAAAGCGTGGTTGATTGTAGGGGCGCGATGTATCGCGCCCAGAACACGGTTTTTCAACACGGGCGACCCATGAGTCGCCCCGTAATCATTCACCTCTCCATGTGAATTTTAGGTTCGTAGGGGCAGGATGCATCCTGCCCAAGCATCCTGCCCAAGCCAAATCCCCTATAAATCAATCAGGGCGCGATACATCGCGCTTGAAGTCCCTCTCCACAACGTGGGGAGGGATTTAGGGAGGGGTAAACTGCGTAAGGTGAGTTACATATACATTCGCCCCTCTTCCTCTCCTCGCCCTTTAAAATCTGTGTTCCACAATATGCTCTCTCATTTTCTGCTCTGGAATCGCACGCCCGTTCCGATTAGACTCAGGCGTCACGGCCCACGCAACCTGCGGCGTATCCATGCACATCCATCACCTTTCGTTGACCAACTTTCGTAACTATGCTCGGCTGGAATTGGAACTGCCGCGTGATCCAACCGTGCTGTATGGGGCCAATGCCCAGGGCAAAACGGGCATCCTGGAAGCGATTTACTACCTTGCCACCTCGCGCTCGCCCTATACCACGAGTGATCGTCAGCTCATCCACTGGCAGACTGAGCACGATGCCATCCCGTTTGCGCGGGTCGCGGCGGAATTCTCGAACCGCGATAGCGCCTCGCAGCGCCTGGAAGTGACGCTGCTGCTGGATCACAGCACAGGTGTCCCGCGCTTTAAGAAGGTCATCCGCGTCAACAACGTGGAGAAGCGCGTGATGGATATCGTCGGCCTGCTGAATCTGGTGCTGTTTCTGCCGCAGGATCTCCAGCTTATCGAGGGATCACCGAGCGAACGCCGCCGCTTCATGGACAACACCCTCAGTCAGGTGGACGCGGGCTATCTTGAGGCGCTGGAACAGTACGAAAAGCTGCTCGTCCAGCGCAATGCCCTGTTGAAGCGTATCGGCGAGCGCCGCGCCAGCCGCACCGAACTGGCCTACTGGGATGAAGAACTGGCGAAGACCGGATCGCTGCTGATCGCTGGGCGGCAGGGCTTTTTACGCGAGGTCGAATTTCTGGCGGCGCGGCATCATTATGCGCTCACGGGTCAGCAGGAGACACTCGTGCTGCAATATCTGCCCTCACTGACGCCCACCGCCGAGACGACAGGCCAGCGCTCGTTTGAACTGCTCGGCCTGGATTTGCATCGTCAGCTCACGCCCGACCTGATTGAGCCGCAGTTTATGCGCCAACTCATGGCCGAGCAGGGCGAGTCGATTGCACGCGGCATGACGCTCTCCGGCCCGCATCGTGACGAACTGCGCCTGCTGATCAATGGGCGTGACTGCGGCCTATACGGGAGCCGAGGACAGGCCCGCACAGCGGTCTTGGCGCTGAAATTTGCGGAGTTGGAGTGGATGCGGGATCGCATTGGTGAGACGCCGCTGCTGCTGCTGGATGAGGTGGTGGCCGAACTCGACAGTCGCCGTCGTGGGTATCTGCTCTCGCGCATCGATACCAGCGCGCAAACGCTGCTGACGACGACGGAACTTGAGATTTTTACGGCGGATTTCCTGCAACGTGCGCAGGTGCTTGAGGTCAATAACGGCCAAATTGCCATTCATCACTCCCCGCAAACGTAAATGGCGGCGGGCAGCAGACAAGAAAAAAGCCGGTGCGAAATTGAGGGATCGCGGCACCGACTTTTTATAAGCGGGGAAAGCCTTCATGCCTGATGTTGGTGTTGTCTCCATCTTCTTGCCATCAGATTCAAGAAGAAGCGGTAACATCTGTGTGAGAGTCGAGTAGATCACCCGACTTAAACAAAGCATAATCCCTAGAATTGTTTTGTCAACTCTTCATTCATTAAGATGTGGTCTTTTTCAATGATATTCTAACGCTGGAGGTAAAACTCTAACTCAAAACAAACATTTCGCCCATACCGCACCTGGGAGAAGAATTAAGATCGTGAGAATTGAGGGACTAAAGTTTAAAAAAGAATGCACGGACACAGCGAACCGGGAGGTAGTGCTGTCGTCCGTGCTATCGGGGAAGCCTGTTGAGATATCGAATGTGGGGTTATTCGATATCGTTGATGCTTACTTTGATTTAAAATCAGATTTCTAACTGATTGCTTACGAGGTGTAAAAAAAGTGTTAACTGCCCAACAGACAGGACACCGCCTGAGACAGTGGCGATTTCGCGTCAGAGTTTATGCGCTGATCGTGGCGCTGATTCTCACGCTGCCCGCCCTGCGCGGCGCTCTCAGTGCGCCAGACGGCGGGCAGTACACGGGGACGCTGGTGACGCCCACCGGCTTCCAGGTCGATTATTACAGCCACATGGCGAAGCTGTGGCAGGGCGCACGCGGCCAATGGGACTATCATCTGCTGTTCACGACGGAGCCGCACGCGGGTTTGTTCGGGGTGCAGGGGTTTTATCTGCTGTTGGGGGCGCTGAGTACGAGGCCGCCGTTTGACTTTCCGCTGCTCTATCATGCGGCCCGCTTCCTGTTCAATGGGCTGCTGATCGTGGCGCTGGGTGAATTCGTCGCCCGTTTCTTTCACAGGCCGCCGCAGCGCTGGCTGGCCCTGATCTTTGCGACCCTCGTCACGGGCTGGGGCTGGCTGATGTACAGCCTCGCGCCCGCGCTGGTCGTGCAGGAGGCCCCGATTGAGTTCTGGCTCATGGATGCCTATCACCTGACGGGCGGCCTGTTCATGCCGCATTTCAGCGCGGCGGCTCTGTGCCAGTTGCTCACGCTGCTGCTGCTGGATGATTGGTGTCGGCGCGGTGGCAGAACGCGCCTGCTGCTGCTGACGCTGGTGATGGCGATCAATGCCCTCATCCAGCCGTATATCGTACTGCTGATGCTGCCGCTGTGCGCCCTGTATGCGGCCTATTGTCTGCTTGTGCTGCCGTATCGTGCCAAACAGCCCATGCAGCGGCGCATCGTGTGGCTCATTGTGCCGATGATGGCACAGGGCGGGCTGGTCGTGGTGCAGTATCTCGCCCTCACCAGCGATGCCGTATGGCGCAGTTTCACAGCGCAAAACAGCACGCTGTCGCCCGCGCCGATCTTTTATGTCTTTGGCTATGCGCCGTTTCTCATCCCCATCGTGATCGCTCTCATCGTCCTCATACGTCGTAAAGCGCTGCGCTGGCCGACGGCGGAACAGGCCCATTGGCTGCTGCCGATTCTGTGGGCGAGCCTCGTCCTGCTGCTGATTTATGCGCCCTTCCCGACGCAGCGGCGCTATCTGCTTGGCGTGCAGAGTGCGTTGGGCGTGCTGGCGGCGTGGAGCTGGTGGTCGATCATCATGCCCTGGTTTGGGCGGCGCAAATGGCTGGTGACGATGGCCTATGTCGGCCTGAGCATGATCGCCCTGATGATGCTGATCAGCTTGAATCTGCTCGGCCTCGATCCCTCATCTCACCCCGAAGCGTATGTCAACGCTGATGCACAGCAGGCGGCGGCCTGGATTCGAGCGCAGACGCCGCTTCAGGCGCACATCCTCACGGTGCTGAATGAACGCGGGCAGGGCAGCGGCGGGCGCGTGGTCTGGCTCACCGGGCGCACCGTGTATCTGGGCCACTGGATCGAGACCGCCGATTTTGCTGCCAAGATGCAGGCGGTGCGTCACTTCTATGATCCGACGACAGCAGAGGCGGATCGGCAGATTTTTTTGCGCGACAATGGCATAGACGTGATATGGTACGATCAGGCGGCGGCGCTGATGGGGTCGTGGTCGCCCGCGCAGGCTGCGTATTTAACGCCTGTCTTTACATCCGACACTGTGACGCTGTATGCGTTGAAATGATCGCTATGACGCGCAAGACTCTCGATAGGAACGTGGCGCTAGGGCGGGGCTTGATTGCCTTCGCCGTCCTCTCGTTCTTCATCGCCGCCCTGACTGTGCCGTATTTCAATCTCCAGCCGGGCTATACCGACGCCTTCTATCATTACAATGGGGCCAAACGGCTGGCGGCGGGCGATGGCTTCATCGAGGATTATCTGTGGACGTACCAGGGTGCGCCCAGGTCTTTGCCCGCGCCCTCGCACCTGTATTGGATGCCCGGTACATCGATCCTCGCTTCGCTGGGGATGCGCCTGTTCGGGCCGAGCTACGCAGCGGCACAGGTGGCGCTCGTGCTGTGCGTGTGGGGCGCGGCGCTGGTGGCCTATGGCCTGGGCCTGACGATGGGCGGGACGGGGCGTCATGCATGGGCGGCGGGCCTGCTCACATTGAGCGGCGGCTTTTTTCTCCGCATGTACGGCGTCACCGATACCTTTGCGCCGTATGCGTTATTCGGGGCGGCGGCGCTGGTGGCGCAGGGCTGGGCGCGGGCATCGGGACGCCTGCGGCCCTGGGCCATAGCGGGCGCATTGGCGGCGCTGGGGCATCTCATCCGCAGCGATGGCCTGCTGCTGGTGATCGTGGGCATGGGGGCGGCATTGTGGCCGACGCAAATTTTTCAGATGATAAATCAGGGGCGGGCGAGGGCGACTCATGAGTCGCCCCTACAGATGGATCAGGGGCGGGCAGCCCATATATCGCCCCAAAACGAGACGATGGATCAGGGGCGGGCGAGGGCACGATATATCGTGCCCCTACAGAAGCGGATGGGATATGCGGCGGTCTTTTTGCTGGCCTATATCGTCGTCATGTCGCCCTGGTTCGTCCGCAATCTTGCCGCTGTCGGGACGATTCTGCCGACGGGCGGCACACAGGCCGTGTGGTATCTCACCTACGATGACCTGTTCAACTATCCGCCCGTGCCTGATCCGACGGCCTTCACCAGCGCGGGCCTCCAGCGCCTGCTGCAAGCGCGGATCGATGTCTTCACGCCGACGCTGCAAAACTTCATCGCCGTTGAGGGCATGATCGTACTTGTGCCGCTGATGCTGATTGCGCTGTGGAGACGCCGCCGCCAGCCGTTGTATCAGCCGTTCATGGTCTTCGTCATCGGCATCCATCTGGCCTTCTGGTGGGCCTTCCCCTATCCCGGTGTGCGCGGCGGTCTGTTCCATGCGTCCGCCGCGTTGATTCCCTGGTGGGCGGCGTTGGGCGTCACGGGCATTGATGACGTGGTGCAGTGGATCGCCCGCCATCGCAAACACTGGAATCCGCGCACAGCCTCGCGCCTGTTTACGCTGATGCTGCTGCTCGGCGTGGCGTGGTTGAGTTGGACGATCAGCGTGCCGCGCCGCGTACCGAGCTATGTGCTGCCGCTGTATCCGGCCCTGGAAGCCGCGCTGCCAGCCGGAGCGCGGGTGATGATCAATGATCCGTCGCAGTTGTATTACTACACCGGGCGCGGCGGCGTGGCCCTCCCCAATGCGGCCCCGCAGACCATCCTGGACGTTGCGGCGGTGTATGACATTCGCTATCTGGTGATCGAGGGCGACGGGGTGAACGGTTACGCTGTGCCTGTGCCGATGACCTTTGATGCCGATCATCCGCCCGCATTTTTGCGCGAGGTCTCGCACGATCAATTCCAGCTTGGAGAGGCGCGATTGTATGAAATTGTGCGAGAAACCCCATAATCGCATGAAAGCGAATCATCGCAGAGTATATACTCGGAGAGGTTACCCCTCCCTAAATCCCTCCCCACAACGTGGAGAGGGACTTCAAGTGTCCTGCTCGTCCAATATGAACAATGCGGAAGGGGCTGGTAAGCATCCCCATCCCTGAAGGGAGGGGCTTTAGCCCTAGTGCTTACCAGACTTGGCCTGAGAAGGCTCCGTTAGAGACGAATACATAGGCACTTCGGAATGCCTCACCAGTTCCGAACTCTGCGGTGAACGA
>Ga0105044_10001405_pt1 | contig 32084 bp, 19 predicted proteins | sample MAT01_FD_78092 | JGI IMG/M metagenome (GOLD analysis project Ga0105044, IMG submission 78092) | Freshwater microbial communities from Lake Fryxell liftoff mats and glacier meltwater in Antarctica - MAT-01 | ecosystem: Environmental > Aquatic > Freshwater > Ice > Liftoff microbial mat | place...
CGTCCAACACTTTTACGAGACGGTACCTATCACTTGGATACGTCCCATTTGTCATCCACGGTGCGTTTCGCAAGGATATTGGACAACCCTGTTCAATTGCGATTGGCGGTTGATTTGGCCCAGTATGGTCGTCAGCTTCATTCGCAGTACCACTACGCGAGCGAAGAGCCGTTTGCGGACCTCTACCCGATGTCGTTAGGAATGTATAGAGCGCTGCTGGGCGAACATGTCGACGCGTCGTTACGCATGTTTCTGCAGAAGGCAGAATCGTTGGATCCACAAGAGCACGGAACTGTCGCTATTGAGACCTATGCGGACTTGTTAACCCGAGTCGGCAGACCAGCCGAGGCAATGCAATTCCTCATCCGGAAAATGCCGCGGGGTATGCGTCCCTTTGGAATCGCTCCGTCGCTTTTGGATTTAGCGGTTGCTTCGGGCGACTTTCAGCCAATGCTTTCGCATGCCAAGGAACGATTGGATTTGGTCGGTTACGCCGCTGCTTTGCTGCAATCAGCCACGGTATTACCTCGGGGCCGCGAGTAGCTTTCCCGCAACTACGGATACCACGGACTCTGCTGCCGGCTTGACGATCTTTCGTTTCAAAAGATCCACTTCGCCAGCCGGCCCCACGCCGATGACTTTGACGTCGCGATAGGTGAGGGGTTCTCCGGCAGTCAAAACTTCAGCCGATTGTTGTGGCATCACAAACCAAGCTCGACCTTCGGGTGCAGTCGTGAAGACACGCGCCATGCCGCTAGATTCGACGCACAAGGCGGTTTTCTCATCTACGCCGATACCGAGCATGTGCTCGATTTTGTTTTCGGCGCTGGTGCGCGCCACGAACGTGATCAGACGACCCAGTCGCCCCCTGGGTGAAAAGTGTGAGTCGGTAATCACACCGCGCATTAGATCAAAATGCAAAAAATCGCTTTCGAGGGTCAAGCTCTCGTCGAAAGGATTCTGCATGGCGGTGTCGCTCGTAAGACGGGCGGTCAGGTGAGCTGTGTAGCCGGACTGCCCAAGCACTGCGAGGCCCGCACTGCTACCACAGAGCGGACGCCCAGCCCGCACATGCGCATCGAGCGCTTCACCCACCGGTGTACCCTTCCAATAATCAGCGTACAGAAACTGTTTGCCGCCTCCTAAAAAAATACCGTCTGCGTTCTGGATGGCTTGCAGAACCTTGGGATCGCTGGCTGCATTGCGATGATTAAAGACAATGACTTCTACCGAATCGCAGCCCCCCATGGTGTCGTACAAGTATGAGCCAAAGGTATCGGCCACGGCGTCTGTTCCATCTGTGGCCTTAAGAACGACCATGTCACCCCCGCCAGCTCGCTGAATAAACCAACGAAACGCATCATCCACGAGGCCCCCGCCACCGGCGAGCATTAAAGCCCCTTGGGTTTGAGTTGGTTGCGCATCGGCCACATTGCCCGTCAAGTAATAGTCAAAGTCACTTGCTGCGGTGATTGCTGCATTGACCACCAGCAACAATACCATCATCACAATCGCCTTTGGATACATAAGTTCGTTCATTGGATCCCTATTTGTTTCGTAAACCAACGCTTGCCAACCGCTCGCTGCTAACAGCTCCTCTCCAATTTAGCTCGAACATGGGCAGTCGTAAACGTGCCGCCGATACACCTTGGATTTGATCGTGCTTTCCGGTTGGGTTTCTTCCTAGTTACTCGTGTTTTCCTGGAAAAATGTCGCATAGGGCGTTGTGGGTTTTACGGGCTTGTCTGGTAGAATTGGAGTCATGGGAATGCATTGCAAAGTGAGGAATAGTTTGAAAACTCTTTTTTGGCTCGTTGGCTTAACTGCCTGCAGCCAAGCGCAAGAAACAATTGCGGACGACCGGGCTGTGCCACATGAGCAGTCCGTGCAAAGCGGGCGGGAAGGAGAATTGACCTCCGAATTGAACGTCGTGTACGGGCAGGAAACGGAACCGATGCATCGCGCAGATTTGTATCGGTTTCCACAAAAAAATGGAGCAGCCAAGTCGCCGGCTGTCATCATGATTCACGGCGGTGCTTGGATCACTGGAGACAAACGAAATGACACGTTGCACGCCAAGCGGCTAGCCAAGTTGGGTATGCTGGTGATGTCGATCAATTACCGATTGGCACCGCAACACGCCTACCCAGCCCAGATCGACGATTGCTATCTCGCCTTAGAGTGGCTCAACTCCAACGCAGATCGATTGGGAGTCGATACGGATGCGATCGGTGCTTGGGGGTACTCCGCTGGCGGTCATTTGTGCGCCCTGCTCGCAACAGATCCCAAACTCGGTTTACCTCGCATCAAGGCATGTGTGGTTGGTGCTGCGCCGAGTGATCTGTCGCAGGTACCGAAAGACAGCCAATTGCTGGTCGGACTGTTTCGAGGAACTAGGTCCGAGTTTCCTCAACGTTATGTCGATGCATCCCCAGTGCATCACGTTAGTCCAGACGATCCACCGGTATTTTTGTTTCATGGGAGCAAGGACTGGTTGGTTCCACCCAAGGAATCTGAATACCTGCGAAGTGCGCTGGAGAAAAATCGAGTACCGTTTGAGTATGTGGTTGTCCCGAACAAGGCACACTTGATGACCTTTGTCGATTTCGCCATTGCCGATAGATCGTTTGAGTTTCTTCAGAAGCAACTTGTTCCCAATCCTTCGTCAACACGATGAACACATCCGATAGAATCCAGCCCAGACAGCTAGCTTGCGTAGTTTCCATGAATAACCAAACACCGAGTTGTTACTTGTGGATTGCAGTGATTTGTGTTGGATGCTTTGGCTTCGGGCGTCCATCACTAGGGGACGAAAAGACAAAACCGTCTTGGACTGCCGATGTCGAGGCTTGGATCCAGGGGCTCGACGATTCAAGCTTTCGAATCCGTCGCGAGTCGTTCTTAAAGCTGTGCGATCGCTCGATCCCGATCGACGACTGGCTGGCCAAAGAAACCAAGAGCGAGGATAAGCATCGATCTGCGGTCGCAACTTGGCTGAACCGGCTGAGGCGTTCCAGTGGAACGTTAGCAGAGCGGGCAGAAATTCTTCAAGACTATGAAGCCATGAAGAACTTGGACGGGTCGGTGATTGATCGATATCTATCCAAAGGCGATTGGGATCGTATTCTAGATCTTCTATCGATGTTAGATGTACAGACGCGCTCCGAGTTTCTATCTCGCGATGGACAGATTGACAATATCATCGATATGGCTTGGCTCGCGGAGAAAGAGTCCTATATACCGCGTGTTCTGGATCTGGTGTTGAAACCTACGCAACGAGTGCAAGCAAACCGATGGTGGCGCAAACTGGGTTTGCCAGACGAATGGAAGGTCTCCGAGAATTCGACGTTACCCAGCGTTCGAATCGCCCAGTTGGAGGCGGACGGGAAGATCGACGAGGCCATTGCGCTGGCTAAGAAGTCGGCCATGTTCAATTTCGTTGAGCCCTTGATCTTCCGGGCGAATCGATGGGACGCATGGTTCGAAATGGACTTGCGACGAACGCCAGTGGGTGGCCTCGAGATCATGGATCATCAGAAAGCCGCCATGCAATTATTGCTGGGCCAAGAGAATGAGGCTGAAGCACTCTTCGATAAAATTTTAGCAAAGCGAGGCGACAACAACCTTTCCAATGGAGAAGCCATCCTGTCGCTCGCCCTCGGGCGAATGGACTTGTTCGAGAAGCATTTGGCATCGCAACCACCCTTGACCGCATTTTTGCTTCGGAACAATCTGGGGGATGTCCATGGCGCATTTGCCCAAGCGGGCTTAAACGATTTGTCGCCGGAATCGGTTCAGACGTGGCTGGATTCCGAAGGGTATGCGCCTCGCATGGAGATAGAGGACGCGGATGGTCCAGGCACATCGAAAGCCGAAGCACTTATTCGATATGCCGATTTGTTTTTCCAATTGGGCCTGCGAGAACAAGGGGAGATGATCGACAAGAAAATCGTTTCGCAGGTCAGCCAAGAAGAGGTGCGCGATGGCATTTCCGCCTGGAATGAAACCTTAAGACGCTGGATTGTGATGAACGAGCGTGAAAAGGCAATCAAGCAGTTCAAGGACCTTCTCGCAAACGAGGACAGAAAACCTGCGAAAAAGAATCGTACCAAGCCCGAGTACGGCGCCACCAAGCCAGAAAGCGATCGAGTGGAACTTTTCCGAACGGTCTACCCAGACTTCGGGCGACTATCCGCTCTGATCTTCGATCATTTACTGACTGTTGCAATTCTGGACGCAACGGAATCAGATCCACTGGACGGTCGAAAACAAAGGATTGCGATCGCCATCGATCAGCTAGAGGATCTCTATGCGGGTCGACAGCCCAAGCGGCTACCCGATGGTGAGTGGCTCAGTGAATTGCGCGACGCCGTGATGAGTAAAGCAAATGAGGTCGAGGTGTCGGAAGAGTCGTACATCGGATTTGCGAGTGTTCTGGATTGCCTCGGAAGTACACAGTTTGCACTCGATGTTTTGGAACAAAGTGTACCCAGTCTTTTGATCGATCGCGAGAAGGCTAAGTATTTGGAAAAGCTCGGACAGCTGGATGCAGCTAGCGACCTGCTGGTCAGCAAATTTCGATTGTCCCCGTCGAACATCGGTTTGTTTGTGGATTGTGCCAAGCTATTGGAGAGTGTGGGTCGCTACGGAGAGCTCGATCGGTATCGCGCTCAATTTCTTTCGGGGGTTTTGCCGGACCGTCCGTCCGAGTTGAACGAACCAACGAACAAATTGCCAACGCGACCAGAGATACTTTGGAAAATGGAACAGCGCTGGCTTCAGTCATTGCCCCTGCCTTTAGGCGATCTAGATGCCCTGAGTGGCGTCGGACACCAGTACGGAGAGCTTGCCAAGACAGACCTTAGTCAAGCTCCAAAGGCAGCAGACTATGTTCGCATCGAGGCGCTGCTATGCATCAAAGCAACGTGGGCGGACCCGAAACGAAGTCTCCTCTTCCCACTCATTCTGTTTGTTCAAGGGAACAAGTCACATGGGTTTCAATCGCTCATTTTAGGGGCCATTGCGGATGGAAACCGCGAGTTGGCCGATTCACTTTTCCGAATTGCCCATCGCTGTATGCCCAAAGAAATCGAAATGCCCATCGTAGCCGTCCCAATCGCGGAACGCGTCTTTGGAAAGGAGTTCGCAGATGAGTGGTTTGATCTATACTACAAGCCCTATATGGTTCACTTAAAGGAGTTTCCAAACGATACCTTGATCGGCAACAATACAGCATGGTATTCGGCACTGTGCAATCGGTATCTGAAAGAGGCTCGCGGGCTTGCGATCCAAGTGACTGCGAGCGACCCATCGCCCACTTATTTGGACACGTTGGCAGAGATCGAGTATCGACTAGGAAACGTAGCCCAGGCGATTGAATTGTCCGAACAATGTCGGAAAATTGAACCGAAAGACCAACAGCATCGGAATCAACTCAAACGGTTTCGTGCTGGCCAACCCTAGTGTCCGACGCTCGCCTTAGGACCGACGCGTACTCTGAACATTCTGAAGATTCTGCTTCAAATGCGATTTCCAATAATGAGCCGCTTTCGCTACCGATGTGATCACATTCTTTATCTCTCGTTTCACTGCGAATTCCGGACCGGCAGGCAAGTATAGGATGGTCCCCTCACGACGGACCATCACATTCTCTACCAGGATGGCTCGCATCAGCCAAACGGCCATCGGTTCGGATTGGCAATCCACCCCCACCCATCCCAAGCTCCGGCTTTCGACTGTCGCCATGCCTGTGGCGAGCTCGATTCCTCGGCGAATTTCCTTGACGACTTGCTCGTATGCACGCATATCTCGCGACGCTTGTTCGGCTGTGACGGCTTCCAGAAGCGTACCGCGATGCGGCGGTCCGCCGGCCATCGCCAGATCACAGAAGCTAGTCCATATCTCATCCCAGGGGACTTGACCGAACTCCTGGGATGGCAAACTCGCCGTACCCATCGATTTGGTGCTCACCTCCTCGGTCTTGCCCCGGTACTCCGACGGTAGCAGGGCGTCCACGCGGCGCTCCAATTGCATCAACCCGTTGTCGGTCGATCCAAGCGCTCGACGACTCAAGCCATCGAGGTATTTAGCGATCGCTATGTGGAGCCAGCTTGGGTGTTCCAGTATGTTTATCGAATGGAGTTCACGGGTCAGCCGATTCCAGCGCCATCCGTTTGCTGGCAGTGTCGTCTCCAATTCGACTCCGTGCAAAACACCAATCCTTGCAATCGACTCTTCGGCCTCGCGTTGTTCCATTCGCCACGGCACCAGCACGCAGTCATGTACCCCCTCGCGATCCCAAGCGTCGAAAACTTCCGACAGTCTCGGTAAAGGTCCTTGATCAAAGCCGAACCGAATGTGCAGTTGGCTCTCCTGTTGCACCAATAGATGCACCAAAGAGGCAAGCTCAAACCCGACGGTCGCCGAAGTCTCGGAGGAACTCCACAGGAGAAGAGATTCGGGGGAGGGGGTGCGGACCGATGAGTCGACCACGGACGCTGCGATCGCTTCACACCAATCTGCGATCGACCAACTATCGGCCAAATGCACAGCCACCGAAACACCACTCTGTTGAATCCAGGCAATCGCGGATCGGAGCGACTGCAAATCCAAGTCTTCCAATCCGATAGGCAACACCACAAAGCGCTGATACCCTTGTGAAACATACCATTCCAACGTGGATTGATACTCGGCCTCGATCGTGTCGGCGTCTTGATCGACAACCAGCAACGCAACCGGGAGCACCAAGCGAAGGCTTAACGATTCCGAAACTCGCTGCCACTGCTCCAGGCTAGCCAGCAGTACGGGAGACTGCAGTACGATTAGGGCAGCAGTTTTCGAAACTTCGTCGGTGTCGTTCATGCCTCGCATGATATTCTAGAGAATTCATCGCTTCAATGATCCATTGCCAAGAACGAAGACTTCATCGCGGCTTGGAAACTGCGACATACGTTCCAGGATGCGCGTCGTGGCGGGGAGTTCGCTTTGGATCGATTCGTACTGTTTTTGGGTTGTTATCATGATCATGGGCTCGGCCGAACGGGCCAGCTCGACCGCTTCGTTCCCTGTTGGAACGAACTCCACATCGCGACCGAAATAGAAAACCATCGTGGGTCGAAAGTAACCCAAAATCGCGACTTTGTCGTCGGGAGAAACCTGGGACTTCCATTTTTGAGCAAGCAGTTGTGGCGTTTGAAATCGATCTAACTCGGGCGCAACATATTGAGCCAGGATCAACATGAGCGAAATGGCGGCACACGCAAACGAGCCCGCAGCCATTTTGGGGCGTTGACCGCTGACAAGCAACAGACCGATCGCTCCAAAAAATACGAGAGGCAATCCGGCGACGCCAAAGCCAACGAAACGAAGCTGTACCGAGCGAGCGAGAGCGACGCGGTCCATCAGCGTACTGCCACCGAATTCGATTAGTCCTGCAATCGGGAACGCTAATAGGAGTACCAACCCGATCGCAATCATGAGTCCCCAACCCCGTTTCAACCATAGTACGCTGACGCTACTCATGTCGCTCGTCCACATCGCAAAATATCGCCCAATCACGATTGCCAAAGCTGGGTATGCCGGCAGAACATAGTTCGGCAATTTGGTACTTGCTAGCGAGAAAATCACTAGATACACCGTCACCCAACAGGTCACAAACCGAACCGATCGCGCTCGGATATTCTGTTGGCTCTCGGAAAACCAAGCCATCGCAGTCGGGATGGCGAAGGCCGACCACGGGTAGAGCCCAACCAAGCACGCAATGAAGTAGTAGTAGACGGGTCCGCTATGATTGTCCATGGCGGTGGAGAACCGGCCCATGTGATGGACTCCTATGAACTCCCTGAGAAACGCGCCATCCGTTCTCCATTGAACGAGTGCATACCACGGTGATGCAATGGCGAGGAGTGTTGCAGCGGCAGTTAACGGCCGCATCTTCCAGACGGTCGCAACGAACGCAGTTGGAGAATAGTTCTTCCACCGAAGCCAAAGACATTGCAGCCGCGTGCCGTTCGCCAGCGTCGTTACCGTTTGCTCGGTCAATAGGAACAATCCGATAACCGCAGTCGGGAACAGGAATCCGATCGGTCCTTTGGTGAGCGCGGCCAAACCCATCGCGGCATAGGTTGCGAACCAGGTTAGCCATCGAACGTTTCGCAATCGTTGATCGCGTTCGATCTCATCCGACTGGAAGTAGTCCGAGATCCAAAGAAAAAGTGCCAACACGGTAAAGAACGTTAAGTGCGCATCGGCGGTGGCAGATCGTGCGACGACCGAGAACAGGATACATGATCCGATAGCTAGTCCAGCGAACAATCCGGTCGCAGCATCGAACAGTTTGCGTGCAATAGCATAAGTTAAGAGGATCGTACCGATACCAAAGAGCGAGGAAGCAAAGCGAGCTCCAAGTTCATTAACCCCAAAAAGATGGTACCCGACCATCATGCCCCAGAACATCATGGGAGGCTTGTGACCAAATAGCTCGCCATTGAAGGTTGGAGTGACCCAATCCCCTCGCGCGTACATCTCGGCTGCCGCGGTTGCATAATACCCTTCATCTTGATCCCAAAGATGCGTATTGCCCATCTGGATCATAAAGACGACGATACCGACAACGGCCAGGCCGAGAAGATGGAGGGTAAATTGCGGTTTTTTTCTGGCGGTCATTGAGTTCTGGGTCGATCAGGCCGCGGCCGCGTCGGAACCCACAACCAACCGCGGGTTGCGGAACAAGTGCGACTGTTGCGTATCCTTGGACTCGGGGCTATTGATCCAAACGATACGTTGAGCGCAGCCGGCGGAATCAATATTGACAGAGTCTCCCAACACGTACAACGGTCTTTGCTTTGATTCATCGTAAATGCGACCCACATAGTCGCCGACCAAGCCAACGGCGGTAATCGTGGCGCCGTTAAACACGAGTTGGAAACAAATGAGGGAACTCCAGCCGGGTGCGGTCGATGGGACGAACATGGCTGCATAGATGGCGTAAAAGGAGTAGCCGACTCCAGCCAACATTAGCGTGACACCGGCGTAGAGCGACAGTTTGAGAGGTGCGGCGGAAAAGGACGAAACAGCCGTCCAAGCCAGTTTGACGAGTTTCGACGGAGTGTACTTGGTTTCGCCTGCGGCTCTGGCGGGTCGATGAAAGCGAATAATGGTTTCACGCAAGCCCAGCCATGCGACCAACCCCCGCATGAATCGATGTTGTTCGCGAAACTTGCGAATCGCTTGAACGGCCCCGCGACTGAATAGTCGAAAGTCCCCACATTGCGGTGGCAGGCGTTCGTCGACTGCCTTTTGCATAAACGAATAGAAAGCCGACGCAGTTGCTTTCTTAAAGAACGTCTCACCTTCGCGTGCGATGCGCTGGGTCGAAACGACATCAAAGCCCTTCTTGAACTGAGCAACCATTTCCTCCAAGAGTTCGGGAGGATCTTGCAGATCGGCATCCATGACCACGACCGCATCGCCATTCGCGAAATCCAGCCCGGCCGTCATGGCTGCTTGTTGGCCGAAATTCCGGCTAAATCCCAAAATCTTGATGCGGCTATCGCCTGCGGCAGCTTCGTCCAGAATTGCTCGAGTGGTGTCTCGACTACCATCATCGACAAAGATTATCTCGTAGTCACAATCGATTCGTTCCAACACCCGCGGCAGCACCTCAAAAAGCACAGGAAGCACCTCTTGCTCATTGAAAACTGGCAGCACAATGGAAAGAAGCATGTCAAACAACCTCATACGACAAAATTCAGGCTTGGTTAGGCCCATTGGATTTCATGGAGGGATAGCGGATTTGAACGAGTCAGGTCAAGATGGAAACCTTAGCACCCTAGCGTCGGACAAATTCGCTCGAGGATAGGCCACGCGATGCAATTGACGCGTTTTGTAAAGTCCCGGACATGGACTCCATCAGATGCTTCTGGTCCAGGTAGTTCATGATGGCCACGCGTACATCCACCGGCAAGTCCGACAGCTTGGTTAAATCGTACGAGACCCCTTGTTGATACACCAACGATTCTAGCCATTGCTGGGGAATCGAGGGCTCGTACATGTCCAGCCTCGCCCCCAGCTTGTGGATCGGTGTTGGGAAGCTACGTTGCTCAATTTTCTTTGCAAACGTGCGTGCAAAGTGCTTTAGATTCTCTTGTTGACGTACGTAGCGTGTAGCGGTGTTGGCTGAGTTGTCGTCATACTCCTGATAGAGTGCGACAACGAACTGTTGCGATGACAGAACTCGGGTACGTTTTGCTCCCGCGTGTTCTAACCCAGCCGCTTCGATCGTTACGTCGAGCAGGTCAGCTCGCCAACCATTGGGGACTTCGAACACAACTCGGAATGGTCGAGCTCCCTCGAGCGTTGTTTGCGACGATTGACGCACTTTGAAATAGACACCGCGCCGACGTTCCAAGGTACCTGAAGCGTTGACCAGTTCTAGGGATGGCTTCCTTGCAAAGTGTACTGTCTCCCGTTCGTTGTCATGATAGTAAGCGTATCCCAGTGCTGAACCCACTCCTGGGTACGCGCTCGCAGCCCGAATGGCCGCTTCGCGAACGCGATCGTTATCTTGGCTCACTTGCAATGGGCCAAAGATATCGCTTTGCATCTCCGTGCGAGGTGAGTAATCAGCTACCTGCACGTCTTCATGGCGACTGACAATACGAACGGTGTACTCAGTCACCACCGCAGCATCTCCGGGAGTGAACAGGGCAGAAACGTCCAACTGCACATCCACCATCCGTGAGTTTGGCAATTGATTCAAAAGCCCATACGCACTCGCGTCGCGAGCGGGCACCAACGGGTTTACATCAAAAGCGACTTGCGCCGAAGCGATCGACACTGTCGACGCTGTGACCAGCACCACATACAGACACAATCGAACGAAAGAAATAAAAGACTGCATTCTCAAGGCCCCCCTCCATGGCAGAATGAAAGCGAGCTGGCGGGAACAGCAGCTCGCAACATCCTTACCTAATTTGTTATTGGATCATCGTTTCCATCACGACCCATGCACCGTCAATCGGTTATCTAGAACGCTCTATAGAGCAACCGTCGTTCCATCTTGGAAAGAAGCATCCAAAAAAGCAATAATCGTTCGCTGAAGGTTTTCTATCTAACGCAACCCGCAAACTCCGCCTTTGTCTGAGTCCAGTGCGTTGTAATACTAACAATGTCTAAGCGCGAGACAAGCCAACATGGTTCGAAAATTCAAGCTGTGAAAAGCTGGTGATGCGAAGCCCGGCAAACTCGGCAGGCAAGGGAAGATTGTTCGGCCGCACGCTGGCAACCACTTGCATCCCAGCCTGACTAGCCGCAATCAATTCTGACAACACATCTGTTACAAAAACGATATCCCTCGGTTCAAATTGGGACTCGTTAGCGATTCGAACGTAGCTAGCTTCTTCTTTTTTAGATCCGATCGATGTGTCATAATGACCAGTAAAGAGATCGGACAGGTCTCCTAGGACGGTATGTTGAAAGAACATCTTTTGAGCCAACACACTTCCTGAGGAGTAGATTCTCAAATCAAGTCCCAGTCCTTTCCAAAACTGAAGCGCTGGTAGAACGTCCGCGAACAATTCCGCTTGGATAGCTCCGCTCTCGAATCCCGATTGCCAAACCTTGCCTTGCAACTGTTTGAGACCGGTCGATTTACTGTCGCTGGCCATGAGTTGCAAAAGATGGTTAGCAAGTATGTCGACCGCCGGGCTTGCCTGGTGTTTCCACTCGAGACCTAGCCACGCATCGATCGATTTGATATTGGCGTCGTGCGCCAACAGCCCCACTGCGTCGTGGAGGTCTGGAAGTCCCCAATTTTTTATCAGGTAGGATCGCATGTTGTCCCTGGCGTACGGGAACATCACGTCGTAGACAAACCGAATATCCGAGATGGTCCCCTCGATATCGAGCAGAACGCACTTCGCTTGAAGAATTGTAGTCACTGACCCCTTAACCCTCGACCCGTTTGGTTGGCGGCAAGTAGCTGCCGCCAAAGCACATCGGACTGAACTCGCTATGGACCGGTTCGTCCACGTAGCTTGGGGTCCAGCCTGCGCTGTCTTCGAAGAACCGGATACACCGGATATGTCGATCTTCGCAGAGATTAAACCAGTGCTTCATGCCGCAAGGTACGTTGATCATATCGCCACTCTGGACCGTAACACCGAAGACAGGGCCTGCATCGGGATGCAAATGGAAAATCCCTTTGCCAGAAACGGTAAACCTCACTTCGTCTTCGCTGTGCGTATGCTCTTTATTGAACTTCTGCAACATGGCGTCCACATTCGGGGTTTCGGCATGGACGTTGATCACGTCTGCCGTCACGTAGCCCCCCATTTGTTTGATCTTTTCGATTTCCGGCGCGTACTCTGCCAAGATATCTTGATCGGTAGCAGACGGTTTCAAGCGACCTTCGACAGGCCACTGTTCAAACCAGATGCCGAATGGCTTGAGAAAGGCGGAAATTTCGGCTGGTTCGTCGATGGTTCGACTTTGCGAGGGGATGTAGACACTGGCCATAGGGGTTGCGGAAGTAAAGAGAGGGTAACGAGAGGGTAAAGAAACGCAAAAACTCAGCTTCGGTGGCAGATAAAACGATAGCGTTTCCCTCGGAGACTTGCAACAACGCGACCTTTGCCTGATTCCGACTTTTCCCTAGCCCTGGCCAAAGAACTGGCATCGCGTACACTATTTTGTTGTGCTTTCAATAAAAACCCTTCCATTCCCGACCGGAGTAGCTCACATGGCTCACACCCTCCCACCATTGCCCTACGATTACAAAGCAATGGAACCCTATATCGATGCGCTTACCATGGAAATCCACCATGGCAAACACCATCAAGCGTACATCACCAATCTGACTAAAGCCGTCGAGGGAACTGCGGTCGAATCCAAAACGGCCGAGGAGCTCATCAAGGATCTTAGCGCCGTGCCAGAGGACAAGCGAACGGCCGTTCGCAACAATGCTGGTGGCCATGTGAATCACTCGTTCTTTTGGCAAGTTATCGGTTGGAATGCAGGTGGCAAGCCGAGCGGTGCGTTGCTTGCCGATATCGAAACAACCTTCGGAAGTTTCGATACCTTCAAAGAAAAGTTTGGCGCTGCCGGTACTACCCGTTTTGGAAGCGGATGGGCTTGGTTAGTTGTAAACAACGGCAAGTTGGAAGTCGGCTCGACCGCTAACCAAGATAGCCCTTTGATGGGCAAAGCCGTTGCTGGCATCGAGGGAACGCCAATCCTCGGTATGGATGTTTGGGAGCACGCATACTATTTGAAGTACCAAAACCGCCGCCCTGAGTACATCGCTGCCTTCTGGAACGTGGTCAACTGGAACGAAGTGACCAAGCGCTACGAAGCAGCCAAAAAAGGCTAGGGCCGCTGGTTTTTAGGATGAGCTCGTTCCCAAGCTCCAGCTTGGGAACGCACACCCCGGAAGCTCTGCTTCCCCAACCCAGTGCATGCTGGTTTGTATTTTCTCAGCTGTCGCAGTGCTTTGCCAAGCTCCGGACGTGCATAGTATCAGGACGTCGAAGCAGAGCTTCGAGGACGGCGTTCCCAAGCTGGAGCTTGGGAACGAGGGTGTCTAGGGTAGAACGTGGACAGAGTAGAACGTGGACAGAGTAGAACGTCGTGCCGTTTTTCCAGCATAGGCCCTCGTAGTGAACCCTGAGGTCTTCTTGCGTGACAATTCTGTGCGCATCAAGTAAACTGACGAAATCGATGCGATTCCTAAACTTCAGCTGGCAAACTAATGGCACAACCCGATACGGCAACCACCACTATTGTTCTTCCTTTGCAAACGCTGGCCGATAGCGTCGAATGTGCCAAGTTAGCTGCTAGGGCGGCTGCCGAGAACAAAGGCCAAGACATTTTGGCTCTCGACCTTTCCAAACAGACCAGCATCTTTGATTGCTTTGTGATCGCAACTGGTACCAGCCGTCGGCAATTGCAAGCAATCGCGGAAGAAATCCATCGTGTGTTTAAAGCACGAGGTGAGACTCGCCTAAGTCTCTCTGGCTACGATGAGAGTCGCTGGATAGCTTTGGACTACGGTAGCGTGGTAGTCCATTTGTTCGACGAAGAGTGCCGAAAGTTCTACGATCTCGAGGGACTTTGGGCTGACAGCCGTCGAATCGATCTCACCGAAGCTCTTCGCGATACCAACGCTCGAGCGACTGTCTAAACCCGGAGGACCGAGCTAAATGGCGATTTCAGTAGAATACCTGCTGTGGCTCCTGCCTGTTCTAGTCTCTGTATCGCTGGTCATGGCCGCGACCCGCCACGAACGCACCGACAAAATCCTTGCACAAGCTTGGCGGACCGCTGTCTGGACGGTTGGATTTTTAGGCTCGATCGCCTTCATTCTTTGGTTTGCCATGTTTTGGATCGGTTAATTGATTGACTTAGGCAGTCTGGAGAAGAAATAACGATCGCGCAAACTTTTCTTTCTTTAGAATCTTTGAGGAACAGATGAAGTATCCGGATAGGGCGGTTCGATACCTAGACGAGCGGGAAGGATTTTCCGCCTAGGTAAAGAATTTCACTTGCGTCGACAGGCACGTTTGACGCGAGTTTCCGGCCTCAAAACATGGAAGAAAACGTCGTGAATCGCTTCACCTCCCTCTTACTCGTTGCGACGATTGCTGGCGGCGGCACCGCCCTCGGACAAAATCACGCACCTGGACGCAGCTCTCCCCCGGTCCGAGTCGCTCAGTCCCCTGTGGTACCAGCACGATCGAGTTCGGTTCCACGACCTGCGCGGCCCACCGGCCGCCTAGTCTCGCAACAAAGTCTGCTCGCGGAAGGCGGGGGAGATGTTGTCTACGAGGATTCTCAAGAAAATGTAGTCCTAGGGGACTCCTACGACCCCAACGAAGGCTTGGCAGAAATCGGTGGTGGCTGCGCTTCGTGCGGAGGCGGCGGCTGTGAAAGCTGCGGGACAGATTTCGGTTTTTCGTGCGGCAATCCACTGGGATTTGACCTTTGCAATCCAGGGGTCGGCGGCCGACAACTCTGCTTGGCCCTACCCTCCCACGGTTGGGTAAGCGTCGAATATCTCATGTGGTACCAAAGCGGGATGGAAACGCCAGCATTGGTTACCGCCTCATCAGTACCCACGGCCCAGGCTGCCGCAGGGGTCCTGCCCTTGGCTCAAACACTCTATGGTGGCAATAACGATATCCTAGCCGATCGCATGAGCGGAACTCGTGTTCGCTTTGGTTGGTGGTTCGCCAACAATCCAAACGTCGGTATCGAAGGAGAATATCTGGGCTTTGGAACACAGTCAGAAAATTTCGACCGGGGGTCCAACGGCAGCCAAATCTTGGCCCGACCCTTCTATAATGCACGTACAGGTCTGGATGACGCGGAGCTCGTCTCCTTTCCGGGTGTCGTCTCGGGTCGAGTTCGCACGGAAGCGACTTCGAAGCTCGATGGTGCAGCGGTTCGATTCCGACGACTGCTCTGCTGCAGTAGCGGTTGTGGTTTCTCACCCCTCACCTGCGGTCCTGTCCCCTCCCAATCACGAATTGATGCCACTTTGGGTTGGAGATTTTATCAACTAAGAGAGGGTTTGGGCATTACCGAGAACCTGACGTCTCTAGGCAACAACCCAGGTAGCTTTGACCTAAACGACAACTTCCGCACCCGCAATCAGTTCAATGGGGCCGAGTTTGGATTCCATTGGATGGGCCGTCGCGGTTATTGGTCGCTCGACATGTTGATGCGAATGGGAATCGGCAACACACGCCAAGAAGTCATGATTGAGGGCTCGACGGTTACGCGACAGGGTGCAGACTCCACCAGGCGCGACGGAGGATTGCTAGCCCAACGCACGAACAGCGGAACATTTGTACGAAATCAGCTAGGAGTCGTGCCTGAGTTGGGAGTGACCCTGGGCTACCAAGTCACTCAACGCTTGCGACTGACGGCAGGCTACTCGTTCATCTACTGGAGCAATGTAGTTCGCCCAGGGGACCAAATCGATACAACCGTCAATCCAAACCTACTGCCGCCAGAAAATCCCCGAGAAACTGCGTTCTTGAACCCCAGGTTTGCCTTCCAAGATTCCGATTACTGGGTACAGGGGTTGAGTCTCGGCGGTGATTATCGTTGGTAACCAACGGACAATTGCCAGCACAAGCGTTCAGTCTCTAGGGCTTGATGGATCTTTCGGATCCGTCGAGCCCTAGGTTCGTTAATGCGTCGAGTCACAATCATCCCACATTACGCAAATCAAACAGGTTGGTTGTACGGCAGGGAAGCGGATCAGCAGGCGATACCACGATTCGTTTGCTACTCGGCTCTCGCTTATCACAACAACTACGGATGGAGCAGTGAGAACTATGGCTGGACTTTGGAATCGACTCTTTGGCATTTTGGGCGGCTCGCAAACGGGTCGCACAACCTCTGCAACCAAATCGAGAGCCAAGCGTAAGCTGCGAATGGAGCTGTTGGAGGGCCGCCAGATGATGGCGGTCAATATTACCGGAACCGTCTTTCAAGACTTGACCGACAACGGCTTTAACTCGGGTGTTGATCCGAATCTCTCCGGAGTTTCGGTAGCTTTGTTCCGAGACGGTGGAAACAACACCTACGACAGCTTGGTGGGCACGACCGCCCTTCCGGACGACACTTTGGTTCAAGCCGTAGATTCGGCTGCGACTACCGGACTTTATTCCTTTACTGTAGATACGGCTGGGACCTACTTTATAGTACAGAGAACGGTTGCAACGGGTTTGATCCAACGTCCCGCTCAGCGTGTTCAGACAGTGATTGTGACACCGGCCGACTTGAATGGTGTTGATCTTCTAAACATCGATAGTTTTGACCTAACCGCGCAAACAATTATTGCAGAATTCGGCGCCGTTCCACCCAATCCGAATGCGAATCCCAATTCGAGCGCACTGGACGCACCCGAAGCCATCGGTTTGGAGCGAGATATGTTTGTCGCGTCCACGGTTGGTGAGGTATCGATGCAAGCCGACAGACTCGGTACCACCAACTTTCTCGCCTTCGCCGTGGATCCTGGTTCCAACGGTACGCGAATACTCACCTACGATGGTAACGATAACGATGCGACCACTTTGACAACCAATCTTCTAAACGTCGATTTGACGTCCGGTGGTACAGCGACTGGATTTCGGTTTCGAATCGGAGGTGAAGCAGGAACTACACTCACCATTCAGGTGAACACTGGCGCCAACACCTCGACACACACCGTTCCGATCCCGACAACCTCTGGCGCTTCCCCTACGGCTACGCTCGACATTCCCTTTAGTGATTTCTTGACGGGCACCCCTACTAGAGCAAACTTCGCAACAGTCAACGCCATCCAATTCACGGTCTCAGGGCCAGATGCCGCGGATGCCACTATTGACAACATCGGGACTTTCGGTGCATCGACGATCACTCGAAACATCGCCAATCTCACGCCGATGAGCATTGGCAATCTAGTGTTCTCCGACCGCAATAACAACGGCTTGTTTGACACGACAGCACCGACCGAAGTGGGTGTCACCGGCGTAAACTTGCAACTCTTCACCAACACCAACGGCGGCAGCGCCTTCGATCCGGGAATCGACATCCCTACCTTGAACAGCAGCAACCTGCCAATCTCCGCCACGACCGACTCGTCTGGCAACTATTTGTTCAGTAATCTTTTCCCTGGCAGCTACTTCGTCGTGATTCCAAGTAGCCAGTTTTTGACGGGAGCTCCTGCAGCTGGATTCACGGTTAGCTCAACAGTCCCGACAGCCACCAACAATGCGAATACGGCAACTGCATTAACTGGCACGGGAGTGGTCACGTCTCTCGTTACGCTCGTCTCGGGTGCGGCACCTACGACCGATGGTGACACGAACAACAATAGCGACCTGAGCAGAGATGTCGGCTTGGTTCCCCAGTTTGACTTGACCGTGGCCAAGACGACCACGGCCACGGTTGCAGCCACCGGAACTACGATCACCTACACCATCGCAGCTCGCAACGATGGGCCCTCGCCGGCATCCGGCGTAACTCTTTCCGACGACATTCCAGATGGTTTGCGGGTCATTACTGCTACGTCGAATGTGGGAACCGACGTGATTAACGTTCCAGTCTCGGCCGGGGATACAACGGCTGCGAATCCAGACAACATCACCGTCGATGTCGGATCGCTGGTTGCGAGCTCGACCACGCAGCGAACGATTACGATTGTTGCCGAAGTGCTCCCAATCACGACCGGGACCGGTACTCCAGCTGCTATCGTGAACAGCGTGACGATCGCTGGGCTGGGGACCGAACTCACCACCCTGCCTAACATTTCAACCGTATCGCTACCAGTGCAACTGCGTAACGACATCACGGTTGTCAAAACCGTCACGACCAATCCAGCATCCACTGGAATACCTGCGATCGCAGCCCCCGGCTCGACTTTGACGTACACCCTGATCGCCCGCAACGACAACCCGACCACAGGTCCAGGTTCCTCCCGAGCCACCACTGTGCGTGTGACGGACAACATTCCTGACGGTATCCAAATCTTGACCGCTACGTTGGGCTCGACGGCCCTGACCGTCCCTGCCACAGCTCTGGATAACTTGTCCGCCAACCCGGACGACTTGGTGGTCAATATCCCAGACCTCCTCGTGGGCGTCCCCAATCAGCAGACGATCACGATTACCGCTGTAGTACTCGCTACGACCTCCGGAATATTCACAAACACGGCCACTATCGCTTCGACTAGCACCACCGAAAACTCAGACACCAATCCGAACAACAACACCAGCGCAGTCGACGCAAACGCGCGTCGCGATATCGATTTGGTGGTCGCCAAGACGATCATTACCAACCCCGCCTCGACTTCAACGCCCGCGACTGCCCCGGCCGGCTCGACCTTCACCTACACCATACTGGCCCGCAACGATGGACCCAGTGCAGCCACCACGGTTCGCGTCATCGACAATATTCCTGACGGGATTCGGATCACTTCGGTTACGTCATCCGATATCACCGACATAATTACTATTCCGCCAACGGCCGGGGATACCGTCGCGCTCAATAGCGATAACATTACGATCGACGTCGGAAATCTAGGGGTGGGCATACCCAACCAAACCACCATCACTATCATCGGTATCGTGTTGCCAGGCACACTAGGCAGCTTGATCAACGAGGCAACCATCGCCGCCACGGACATAGCGGTCAACAATGAACTGGACACGAGCGATAACACCAGCACGGTCACTGCCAACGCGACACGATCGCTCGACCTGACGGTAACCAAAAACGGTCCGACCACCGCCGTTTCCGGCAACACCATCACGTACACCATGACCGCTACCAACAATGGGCCTTCGGACGCTCTCGGTGTTCAAGTCGTTGATAACATTCCGGATGGGATCCGCGTCATCAGCGCGACGCTCAACGGCAATGCAGTTTCGCTCCCGCCCTCTGCAACTGACACTACCTTCGCCAATCCCGACGACATTACGTTCCTCGTTGGCAACCTTGCTTCCACCGTTAGCAACAGCACGCTGATCATCGTGGCTGCGATTTTACCTGCCTCGACAGCGGCTCTCGTCAACAGCGCTGTCATCAGCACGACCGACACCTCGACCACGGAGAACACAACCAACAACACGGCTTCCGTCACCACCACCCTGACGCAGCAGAACGACGTTTCGGTAAGCAAATCGGGACCGCTCACCGCCGCAGCTGGAAGCACTATCACCTACACGATGAACGTGACGAACACCGGGCCGTCAGTTGCCACTTCTGTTTCCGTAGTGGATACCTTGCCAGCCGGATTGACGTTTGTTTCGGGTACATCGACCATAGGTTCGAACGCGGCCGGGACGGTCGCTAGTGGCGCGAACAACACTGCAAACGTAACCATTCCAACGTTGGCACCCGCGGAAACCGCATTGGTAACGATCATTGCCAGATCCATTTCGACGGTGACGGGCAACATTACCAATAGTGTGACTGTCACCGCGGCTAACGACATCGGCCCGAACAACAATACCGCGACTGCGGCTACCGGAGTGACTGCCCCCGTCCTTTCAAGCCTTTCGGGACGAATCTATGTCGATTCCAACAACGATGGAACCGGCCAATCCACGGAGCGTGGCGTTCCGGGTGTCACGGTGAGCTTGACCGGAAACACGACCAACGGCAACACCGCGGTCAATCAAACACGAACCACCGATGCCAATGGTGAATATTCTTTCACGAACCTGGAACAAGGAACTTACGCAGTTGCTTCGGGCTCTGCCACCGATCTGACCTTCCGTGCGGCCAATCCAGGCACCCCGGGCGGCGGCATAGCGGGGACACAGCAAATCACCGCAATCAACCTAGCGGGGACCAACTCGACGGCTAATAATGTCGGCTTCACCCGTGTCTTCAGCAAACGCCAGTTCTTAGCATCGAGCGTGAATTAGTTGTCGCATTCGTCGCGATGCGCACGGAGCGAGCTTTCTAAACTACCTTAGAAGATTTCCCCGCCATGACCGATGCACCCAAGGTTGTTTGGCACGAACATACTATCTCCAAACAACGGAGAGAGGAACGCAACGGGCACCGCGGTTGCGTGGTCTGGTTTACGGGTCTGAGTGGATCGGGCAAGAGCACGGTCGCCAATAGCGTCGAGAAAAAACTGTTCGAACAGGGAGCTCAGTCGTTTCTGCTCGATGGCGACAATGTCCGGCACGGTCTCTGTGCCGGGCCAAATCTACTTGACCCCGTTCACGGCCAGGACTTTGCCAAACGTTTCGGTCTGGGCTTTGGCCCGCAAGATCGCGAAGAGAACATTCGGCGCGTGGGTGCCATCACCGAACTGTTCGCCTCCAGTGGCCTAATCTGCCTTACCGCTTTTGTCAGCCCGTATCGCATCGATCGAGCTCGCGTTCGTACATGGGTGGAGACCCGAGGAGCGCCCGGTGACTTCTTGGAGGTATTTGTGAATACGCCTTTAGAGGTTTGCATCCAACGCGATCCCAAAGGCCTGTATCAGCAAGCCATCGCCGGCAAGATCCCGAACTTTACCGGTATCTCGGACCCGTACGAAGCACCCGATGCACCGGATCTGGAACTCTCAGGGGATGCCTACCCGCCCGAACAATTGGCCGAACAAGTGATTGAAATGCTCCGACAGCGGTCCATCCTAGGCCCTCGGACGTAGCAGACATCCTTTCCTTTACCTTAGGCAAAAATAGCGTTGCCGTCCTCCGGGAAAAACAAATTCCACAATATCTGACTAATCGCGTCGAACCATATGTGTAAAATAGACAGCACGAGTGGATTCGAAGACCGCATTGGACAGAATTGAAACGCGATGGACATAGCAACGACGGTTACTGGAGAGCAACACGAAGCTCGTCATTCCGACCGGTTTGGAGAGCGTGTAGGGCCGTTGGGCTGGTTCGCCCTGTTGGCCATCTTGGTCTTGCTTTGGCAGCGTTCCGACGCGGTTGCTTTTGCGCCAAATCAGGCGGGAGACAATCAGGCTGGCTCGCCATCTGTAGCCTTGATACCGGTGCCCTTTCCATTGAGCGCTGCGACCGAGACCAGACTCATCGAGAGGCTCGATCGCATGGCCAATCAAGCCATCGGTGGTGAAAGATCTATTGCGATTCTAGAGTTCACGAAAGCTCCTGACGAACAGTCCAACCCGGAAAAGAAAAATAGCGATGAAACTACCCTTGGTCGCGGTACTTCGTTCGAAAGGTCCTTGACCCTGGCTAGATGGTTAAGTGGACCCAAAGCGAGCCGCATTCGCTCGGTGGCGTTTCTTCCGAACTCCATCTGTGGACATGCTGTATTGGTAGCCCTCGGCTGCGAAGAAATCGCGATCGCAAACGACGCCGACTTCGGTAGAGCCGGAGTGGACGAATCCCCTCTAGATGCAACTGTTCGCCAAGCCTATTTGGACGTCGCTTCGAGACGAAGCTCGTTTCCTCCAGCAGCGGTCTTGTCGATGCTCGATCCCGCCGAGGGACTAGTTCAAGTTGGATTGACTGGCAATCGAGTCGAGTATGCTACCGTTCTCCAGTTGTCGCAGCGGCAGCGATCGGAAGAGGTGCAATCGGAACGGGAGTTAGTTCCGATCAATCGGATGGCGGAGTTTATGGGCACCGAGCTTCGCACTTTGAAATGGGTTGCCAATCGTGCCAACGACCGGGAGCAACTGGCAGAGGTACTCAAGCTGACAAAGCCACCTAGCGAACAACCCGTTTTTGCGGGCCCACGGGTCGCGGTGCGAGTCCATCTCAAAGGGATCATTTCGAGCCGACAAGTCACACGAATCATGCGTGCTCTCGATGAGGGACTAAGCAAACCAGAAACCAACTTGATTCTTGTCGATGTCGATTCCCCTGGCGGTAATTTGGCGGAGAGCATTCGACTCTCACAATTTCTAGCCGATATTCCGTCGGAACGCGCAGAAGTAGTCAGTTACATCAGCGGGAACGCCCTAGGGGACGCTGCCCTCGTTCCGTTAGCCAGTGATTTGATCCTGATGCACCCTGACGCCAAACTCGGCGGTGCAGGCGAAGCTACCATCACTCCTGCCATCTGCAACGAGCAGAAATCGGAGTTAAAGGAACTGGCCAAATCGACAGGACGATCGGATGGCGAGTTGCTCGGTTGCATCTGTCCCGACATGAAAATATTTGAATTCAACTCAATCGAAGGTCGCGCTCAGCTGAACAACCCACAATGGATCGTCGATGACGCAAACATGCCTCAATGGACTCAAGGACCGGCTGTGTCCTTCGCAGGCGGTTTATCGTTTGAGCGGGCCAACGAGTTGGCCCTGGTTTCCGACAATCCGGTTTCCCTGCAAGCGGTCGGCAACAGGTTTGGAATCGATAAACTGCCGGAAGAGACGCAAACGAATGCTACCGAACAGTTTGTGGAATGGTTAGGAGGCCAAGGATGGTTATCGATGTTCCTCTTCATGGTAGGGATCATTTGCTTAAGTGCTGAGCTGAGTACACCAGGAATAGGAATCGCCGGCATCCTTTCCGCAATCTGTTTTCTTCTGTTCTTCTGGATCCATTTGTTTCAAGGCACCGTCGAGTGGCTTGAGATCCTCTTGATCTTGGCAGGAGTTCTTTGCTTGGCGGCCGAGCTCTTTATCCTGCCTGGTTTTGGCGTCTTCGGAGTAACGGGACTATTGCTTCTGGCCGTCGGCTTGCTTCTGGCGGGCCAAACATTCGTGCTCCCAACGAACGACTACCAATGGGAGCGAACCGCCGAAGGGATCGGACAACTGGGACTGCTGGTCTCCGGCCTATTTGTGAGTGCAGTGGTTTTCCGAAAACAGTTAGCCAAGCTCCCTATGATTCGCTGGTTTTCGTTACAGCCACCCACCATCGATAGGGATTTGGTCAAAAAGAACAATGAGTTTGAGGAGTTGCGAACGTATATCGGTTGGCATGGAATAACGATTTCGAGATGCAATCCATCCGGCAAGGCATCCATTGGCGACCGCATTTTCAGCGTATCCAGCGATGGGGCATGGATCGACGAGGATACCGAAATCGAAGTGACTCAGCTGCATGAGCACACCCTTATCGTCAAGCCGCGATGAGAGTGGAACCCTGAATCCTCACTGAGCTTTTGGGCAGAATATTGAGCTTCTGTCCAGAATACTGTTTGCCGCCGGCGTGCGAAATGCAGCGAACGAAAAAAGCCCCACCCAACTTAGATTGGTCACGCCCGATATCCAATCTTGGGCTGAGTGGGGCAAGTTTGCTAGCGTGAGGATCGATCGGTTGCACGATCGAGCGACTTGACCTAAATGTAACTGATAAACTTCAAGGATGTCGTGCCTCGAGAGAGATTCTGCCGTCGAATTTTTCCACGTCAATGTTGTGTTGTTCTGCATCGGTTTCTATCCAAGTCGCGAAAACCAGGGAAAGAAGCAGCTTCCCCGCGCTAGTATTTTTTCGTCTGAGTCCAATTAGAATCGATGGATCCGTTCCGATCTTTTGACATAGATTCAAGTCCACCCCACCAGTGACAATAGAAACCGCATGATGTTTGACCTTCGTCTCGCCTCTAAAATTTTATGCAGTTGTTTTGCATTCGCAATCGGATTCTGGAGCTTTGGACTTGCACAGGAAAAACCTCCGCAACCCTCGAGCATTCCGGTTGTGGATTGGCAGGCCATTGTCATCCCCGAGTCCAATGACCCGAAGGAGCTCGCAGCATTTATTGAGTCGACCAAGAGGCTCCAACCCATCAAGCCTGAACACTACATCGAAATGCAACGCTCGTTGCGGACTGTTGCCAAAAAGTTAGTGGAGAGTCTCGAGGATCGCAAATCGCCACTTTTCAAAAAGGCTGAAGAAGAATTCGTCAATGCATCCGTGATGCTTTTGGGGAACGAAGGTCCAGACGCGCAACGGAACACCTTCGATCGGTTTCGGACTTACCTGAAAGACCGAGAAACGATCGAGTTCATGGATATCCAAATGGCCGTCATGGCGGGCGCCAATCTAGAGCAATTGTCCGACTACAGCTTGGCCAAAGAGGCCTACAAAACCTTTGCCGAAATCTTTCGTGGCAAAGATGCTACCGGCCTCGCCGAAGTCATCGCCTCGCTGGAGGCGAACGCGCGTCGTTTAGAACTGCCCGGCAATGTCTTTCCATTGGTCGGAACCACCTTTTCCGGAGAAGATTTCAGGATCGAGTCGTTGCGAGGGAAGGTTGTGCTCATCTATTTCTGGACTTCGACTACCCGAGCCTGCGAACAGGAGCACCCGTATATGCTCGCGGTCTACAACAAGTACAAAGAGAGAGGTTTTGAGATTGTTGGTATCGGACTGGACGAAAAGAAAGACGTCGCACAAGCTTTCCTGAAAAAGCTAAGTATCCCCTGGATCAACCTTTGGGAATCTCGCAAAAATGGAGTTTCGAAGGTGATGGAAACGTATGGTGTGAACGCCATTCCGACACTTTTCTTGCTCGACAAAGAGGGCAAAGTCATCACGATCGAAGCCCGCGGACTGCTGCTGGGCAAAGCCTTAGAACAGCTGTTGCCTGAACCCTAAGCCGCTTTCCTGTCGGTTGATAGGATCTCACCCTTATCGCCCACCTCTTCGAATCGCACGGAGACTTGATGGGATACGCCACTTTCTTGCATTGTAATTCCGTAAATCATGTTTGCGGCTGTCATGGTCTTCTTGCTGTGCGTCACCACGATGAACTTCGTTGTGTCCAAGAACTCTCGAAGTACGGTGACGAATCGACCGATGTTCGCCTCGTCAAAGGGCGCATCAACCTCGTCCAAAATACAGAACGGGCTCGGACGATACTGAAAAAAAGCCATAATCAAAGCGACGGCCGTCAAGGCTTTTTCACCACCGCTCAACAGTGAGTTGCTAAGCGTTGTTTTGCCTGGCGGAGTCGCAATGATTTCGATTCCGCTATCCGGATCGCGTTCATCCTCCAGTATGATGTCGGCAAAGCCTCCACCGAAGGAACGGCGATACAGTTCTTGAAAATTCTTGCGAATCGTCGTAAGAGTCTCCATGAACAAGTCGCGTGAGTCTTCGTCGATCTTGGTCATGGTCTTAAGGAGACTTGTCTTGGCCTCACTCAAGTCACGGTGATGATTCGACAATCGGTCGAATCGCGATTGCAAATCGTCAAGCTCGGTAAGGGCTTCCATATTAACGCTTCCGGCCGAAGCGATCTCTTGTCTTAGGTGGACGACATCTGCTTCCAGGGAGGTTCGATCGAGTTGGGCAGCGTCTTTGCGGGGCTCCTGCTCCCCAAGAAGTTCGACAAGCCACTGATTGTCGGAATCGATTGGAGCAGCCCTTTCGGCCAAGAAACTTTCCGAAAGCTTTGCCAATTGATCCAAATCGAGTTGGTACTCCTTTGAGTAGAGATCGTGCAATTGCTCCCATTGTTGAGATACTTGCGATTGCTGCTGCTCCAACGCTTGGATTCGGTCTTGTCCCTTTTCCAAACTACGCCGTGCGCTATCGCTCTGTCGGATGGCTTGCTGCCGTGTGGTGTTCTGGTTTGCGATCAATGTGGCTGAATCAGCTCGGCGAGTTTCCACCGTAGAAACGACCTCCCGAGCAACGTCGGATCGCAACCGAAAGTCAGCGGCCGCGGTCTGCGTTGCTGCGATCTTGTTTGCGATCTCAATCAAACTGGCTTGAGATTGTGCTACGTTCTTGCTGCGTTCTTCGAAATCCAATTGCATTTGCTCCATGGTGATACGGAGTCCGACGAGTCGCTGCTCGAGACGAGCTTGTTCAACACGACGTTCCGTTACAATCGCTTGCTCGCGTTGCATGGAACGTTCGCAAACCGAGTAAGCAGCCGCAATGGCATCTTGGCGCTCGCTGGCTTCCTTTGCGGCATGGTTGAACTGCTCGATGGCCGCCTCTGCTTTCGCGATCAGCTCATTCACCTCCGCCAGCCGGTTCTTCGCGTTTTTCACTTGAATTTGATTCGCTTCCAGCGCATTCGCTTGTTTGTCTCGGCGATGCTGAATGGACTCGACACGCAGATCGCAGGAAATCAACTCTCGACTGGCTGCGTGCGATTCCGCATCTTGAGCCCGTACACGAACCTCCGCTCCAAGAATCCTTTCTTGCGCCGCAGCTACGGCGGCTACGGCATCGACTAGGATGGACTCTACATGTCGAATTTCTTCGCGAGCCGATTGCATCTCGCTGCGACGTGAAACCAACCCGAGACCGGTTTGCAGTGAGCCCAGGGTAATGCTGCCATCGCTATCCACCAGCTGGCACTCGGCGGTCACAAAACGAAGTCCAGCGCCTCGAAAATGGCTCAGTTCCAATGCGGTGGAGAGTGTATCCACAAACCACGTCGTCCCCAGCAGCGATCGTATCAACGGCTCGTATGCATCGTCAAAACGAGTCATGCGATCCGCCCGTCCCAATACACCACGCAAGCCGTCGAGCTGAATCTTTTCTCCCGAACGCCGACTGCTCAATCGATCCATCCGAAGCAGAGTGACTCGTCCATCGACCGATAGACTCCCGTCGTTGATCCAATCGACCAGCTGCCCGTTGCTTAAAACAATTGCATCCGAATGCGATCCAAGCGCCACGTCGATCAACGGAGCCAAGTGCATTTCGGTCTGGAGCAAATCAGCCACCAGTCCCAAAACGGTTCCCCACACGTTGGTGACGACTGCTCCAGAAGGATGGCTAAGGTTCGGCTCGACATTCTGATTGCCGCGAGCTAGCCGTAGCAATTGCTGACCACCTCGACCCGCCCCCGTAAACTGGTCCTCTAGCTGCTCCAAAACATGCAATCGCTCGCGAACTCCATGCAGTTTTCCTTGCATGAGAACATGGTGATCCTGAGTTGTGTTGAGGGCGCTGCGAAACTCCCGCAATCGTTCCTCGGCTGCGTGCTTGGCAATCGTCGCAAGTTCGGCGGCTTGCGCCGATACCTGACGTTGCTGAATCGCGGATTGCAGATCGAGTTGAACTTGCGCCATCTCCTCGAGCGTTTGAGTCAGCGCTCGCTGTTGTTGATCGATCGATTCTTGGATTTGCTCGATGTGCAGTCGGTAAGCAGCCAGATGCGAGCGGTTGTCCGAGGAAGCTTCACGTACCGATACTTGTTCTGCTTTCGCCGACTCCCAATTCAGTTTTAGTTCGCTGAGCTGAGACTGCAGAGTGTTCCAACTCGCTTCGCTGACTACCAACTGATCCATCGAAGCGATTCGGAGTTGCTCAATATCGGCGAGTTCGTGGCGTTTCTGTTCGATCTCGTGGGTCGATAGCGACGCTCGCTGTTGCAGTAGCGAGATCCGTTCGCCGAGGATGATCTCTTCGCCGGACAATTCTGTGCTGCGCGCGTTGCATGAAACGAAACCGTTGTCGGCCGCAATCAGTTCGCGTTGAGCATCCAGGTAGGCCGATTGGATCGCAGACTGGTCCGCCTGCAGCTTCTGCAGCGCAGACTGGTCCCGTTCCACATCAGCAAGAAGAATGGCCAGATTTTCAGCCATTTCCCTTTCCGCGATCTTCGCTTCCGACATCTGCTGCTGTCGCTGCTCTCGATCTCGCTGCAAATTGAGGCGATCCAACCAACCCAGTTGCATCCTTTTGGTCCGGAGCGTGAGAGTCATTTCTCGATAGCGATGCGCTTTGGTCGCCTGGGCCTTGAGCGTCGATAATCGTTTGCCCACTTCATCGACGATATCGTGGAGTCGAACCATGTTCTGGTCGACGCGTTGCAGACGCCTTTCGGCTTCTACTTTCTTTGCTTTGAACCGGGAGATGCCGGCTGCCTCTTCGAAGATACCGCGGCGTTCCTTAGCAGAAGCTTGCAGGAGTCGGTCCACTTTCCCCTGTTCGATGAGGCTATACGCATCGACACCAACGCCGGTTCCACGGAATAGATCCTTCACATCCTTGAGCCTACACGGTTGCCCGTTGATCCCATACTCCCCTTCGCCGCTCCGAAAAACGCGACGACTCACATGCACTTCATCGGCATCGTGGCCGAAGATGCGAGTCGTATTGTCAAGGATCAACACGACCTCTGCGCTATTGGAAGGTTTCCGCGCCCCCTCAGCCGAGCCCTTGAAGATAACGTCGGCCATGTCGGCACCCCGCAACGCTTTGGCGCTCTGGGCTCCCAGTACCCATTTTACTGCGTCCACCACATTGGATTTTCCGGAACCGTTGGGGCCAACTACAACGGTAATTCCATCCGGAAAATCGAAACGTGTCCGATCCGCGAAACTCTTGAAGCCAACTAGTTCGAGGGCTTTGAGCATGAAGGATTACCGAAGTGTTTTAGGGGCTTGGAGACTACTGTACTACACACAATGCTGTGCTACACACAATGCGAACGGACCATCCGCACTCACCGATGCTATCGATTCAACATCGAAGCGATTTCGTCTTCCGTCGTCTCGCCGCTCGATTGCAACTCCTGATCGGAAGGAATGGCATCGTCAGCCGACTGGCCCCTGTTGACCGAGGATTTTGATTTCCGGCTCCAAAGGCCCTTCGTCCACCATTTTGGCTTGGGGGCATCGGATTGCTCGACGCTGGTATGGTCAGCATCGACGACCTCTTCGCTTCCGTAAGCATTTGACTCTTTGCTAGCCTCTGCCAGTCTCTGCGAATCCGAGAATGTAGGGTGCATCGCGACCGGTGATGACATAGCTCGGTTCGATGCCAGTTGGTCGATGGTGTGGATTACATCATTGTAGCTTGCCTGTATGGTTGTAAATCCCCGAAGCAGGGAGACGATATCACTCGCAACAACGGCTCGAAAAACCTCGCCGCTAGCCTGCCGTTTGGTCATCTTGATCTGATCGCCCAGAACAGGAGTGAGGGTCAAACGCGGTGTCGGCGAGATCGGAGCGGCCAGTGAGACAGTGGTGCTGCTACCGAATAGGATGACTTCCTTCTTGTCTTGGAGCGAAACGGCCATCAAAGGAGTGGCACTTGGGATGTGCACGAATTGGAAGCTGTTGCCGATGTTCTCGCCTTCCACGGTGAAATCGGAAGCGTTTCTTTTTCGGATGGCTTGAAAAGCACCGAACCGCAGAGCCGGATCGGATTCTTGAAGCAATTGCTCCAGTCCTTCGCGAGCCGATGCTTCTTCGTTTACGATTAAGCCCACCAAACAAAGCGAGCGTGCCGCCGGAGTGGTCCTGGCCATGTCCACTAAGACCGTAACGGATTCCTTGCAATCCAGATAGGCTAACGAGTAGGCCGAGTAGAATCGAACTTCTTCGTGCGGCGAAGCAAGTCCACTGATCAACGCCGCCTTTGCATCGTCTGTGCCGATGGCTTCCAGTTCAGCGGCCGCGCGACGGGTCGAGCTTCGATCGGTCAAGAGCTTGCGACATCCCAGCAATCTCTCTTGCTGGTCTTCCAACGACTCGGCAAAGCCTGTTGTTTGTATTACTGACATAAAGTGGGTCGGATCGTGCTTGTACTTGGGGACTGTGCTGATCGCAAGATAATAATCGTTTTTCCCTTCGGCCACCATTTGTTGTTTGTTCGAGCCCCGGAAAAAGTAGCGTGTGTTGATAGCCTTCTCGATTGCTTTGGTCACCATCACGTGCCGGAACTCTGACTCGAGCCGCAATCCTAAGCCTTGCTCCTCGATGAGACGTGCACCTCCGATGATCACCCCTTGTAGCGGAGTCATCGGCTTGCCGGTGTAGCTCGTTGGAAGAATCACCACCTCCCCCGATGCCATCGCCTTTTCTTCGCTTGTCCTCATCCTGCCTCCGAGAACGGCCATCTCGCAAAGCCTGGCTTCCAGGATGTAGCCTTCATTTAAATCCGTCGCCGTGCATTCCGTCGATTTTGCGACCTCAACATCGAGAATGTCTCCCTTGGCATTGCAGGGCTTCGTGACTGTTCGCAATTTGACCAGGGCCGTGGACGGAGAATCGAGAAACGCTTCTGGACGCTCTGCATCCCGTGTACGCATTTCCGCCAAAATCATATCGCGTTGCATGCCGGGTCGAACGATACCGCCGGTGCTAGGTAGACTGGATGCAATTCCGAAAGCGTCAAAGTGCTTAGATGACATACCCATCGGGGATGCCACCTCGCCAATCAATCGAGGTCGGTCTGGATCCGCCATCAGTTCCTTGATGCGACGCGAGTCCTTGATGAAGTGATTGTCCTTTTCGCGATCCTTGGTAATCCACGACTGACAGCCGGATAACAAAAGCACAGCAAGACTGCTGGCAAGAATCCGCACATAGAATCGACTGGCTCGGTCCATGGACGTTCGGCTTCCTGAGTTTTCAAGTTTTTGTGAGACTTCATGAACCGTTGGGAAGGTCCCCTAGCGTTTTGCGGCTCTCGTTCATCAAATTGAGGAGATAGCGACATTCATCCCGTTAGGTCAATATCGCTCAGTCAAAAACCCCAGAATTGCTTTTCGTAGCATCCTCCATTATTATGCTGGTAAGGATTCCCCGCCCGCACGCCATGCCCGCCGCCCCCCACACTGCCCATCCCTCTCCAAAGCCTGCTCCGCCATGCGCCAGGGTCGATGCTATCAATGACTTCCTTCCCTGTTTCGTTTGTCAAAGCTGGTTGGCTTGCCATCGCCCTGCTAGCAATGCATGCAAACAGTCTGCGGGGAACCGAGCCAGCCGACAGCGGCCCGCCCAACTCGCCACTTCCGAACACAGCACTCAAGTTTGAATTGGATATCCAGCCCATTTTGACCGCTCGCGGTTGCAACTCTGGCCCATGCCACGGCAAGGCCCGCGGGCAAAATGGTTTTGCGCTATCGCTCCTAGGGTTTGATGCGGACATGGACTACGACGCGATAGTCAAGCAAACCCGAGGACGCAGACTCAGCTTAGCATCACCCGAGAGCAGTTTGCTGCTGGAGAAAGCCATGGGTTTACAACCTCACGGTGGAGGGCTTCGATTCCATTCATCGGATGAAGACTATCGTTTGCTCGTCCGATGGATCGGAGAGGGTGTTGCTAGAACCTCGGATTCCGATCCGAAACTCATTAGCATAGACGTGACCCCTGAACCCCATTCACTGCTTGCCAACCAAATCGAGACACTGACTGTAACAGCAAAATACGACAATGGCTCTACGCGGGATGTGACCCGGATGTGCGCATACCTTTCCAACGAACCAGGCATCGTTTCAGTCGCTCCGGACGGACGACTCAGCGCAGGAGCCTTGCCCGGCGAAGCCACCATCATGGCTCGTTACATGGGAAAGATCGCTACTTGGAGTACGGCTGTTCCCCGGCCCGTCTCAATCCCTCAAGAACACTACGAAGCCTTGCCTCGCAACAACTTTATCGATGATCTTGTCTACCAAAAACTAGCGACCCTCAACATCCTACCGAGCAATCCATGCAGCGAGCCCCAGTTCCTGCGACGGCTGTACTTGGACACGATCGGTCGACTACCAAGCTCTGACGAACTGACTGCCTATCTCAATGACAACGAACCGAACAAACGTGCTCGATGGATTGCAACAATACTGGAACGACCTGAGTACGCTGATTTTTGGGCAAACAAATGGGCAGACCTCTTGCGACCCAATCCGTACCGCGTCGGCATCAAGGCCACGTACAGCTTGGACGC
>Ga0105044_10001407_pt1 | contig 32078 bp, 21 predicted proteins | sample MAT01_FD_78092 | JGI IMG/M metagenome (GOLD analysis project Ga0105044, IMG submission 78092) | Freshwater microbial communities from Lake Fryxell liftoff mats and glacier meltwater in Antarctica - MAT-01 | ecosystem: Environmental > Aquatic > Freshwater > Ice > Liftoff microbial mat | place...
AAGTTGCAATCGGTGGCGCTACCGCCTCCGTTTCCACCGATGGCTTGTATGCTGGCATCGCGGGCAAGATTCCTTTGCACGATTCAACCAATGGTTTCTACTTGAGTGCGCGAGGCGGCATGTACTGGTGGGATGTCGATGGCCGCGTTCGTTCGGGCACTACCACCGTGTCCTACAAAGACAGCGACAGCGATTTCTATGTCGGTATTGGTGCCGGTTACGACTTTAACGAACAGTTCGGCTTGGGTATCGGTTTCGATCGCTACAACGTCGGCGCCGATAGCATTGAAGTCGATTACGACGCACTGTCAGTGACTGGCGAAGTGCGCTTCTGATCAATCCAGGCTCGCAGATGTGTCTGCGGGCCTGTTTTAAAGGTCGAATTTTGGCGGCCGCAGGAGCAGGTCCAAGGTGTCCATGGATTCTTGCGGGCGACCAATCATGTAGCCTTGCAAATAGCGGACGCCAAAAGCCTTCAAGATTCGCGCTTGGTCTATCGATTCAACGCCTTCAGCGACCATGTTCGCGCCAAGCCCATGGACCAGATAGGCAATCCCGCGCACCAGCGCTTCCGCTTTTGCATCGCCCGGCAGATTGGCGACGTAGCGTTTGTCGAGTTTGATGGAATCAAAGTTCAATCGGTGCAAATGCCCGAGTCCAGAATACCCGGTGCCGAAGTCATCAAGCGAAACACCAATTCCATGCAAGCGGCAGCGGGCTATTAATTCGCCAACGCGCTCGTAGTCCAATGCGAGGCTCTCGGTGATTTCGACCTTGAGTCGGCGCGGGGACAGACCCACTTCCACTGCGGACGCCGCCAGGGTATCGGCAAAATCTGGTACCAGCGACTGGCGACCCGATACATTCACTGCAATCCAAGGAACGGCTGCGCCGGCCAGATGTTGGTCGATTTCGGCCAATTGCCGACAAGCACAGCGTAAGGCGTAATGGCCGATGGGCACAATCAGCGATGTTTCTTCTGCTAGCGCGATGAACTCGGCGGGGTCAACCGGGCCGCGCATGGGATGGTCCCAGCGCACCAGAGCCTCGAATCCCGCAATGGTAGACGTCTGCAAGTCGAAGATGGGCTGGAACACCACGCGCAACTGTTCACGCTCCAATGCTTCAAGCAACTCTCGCTCCAGGCGGATCTTGTCCGCCACACGGCGCTGCTGATCAATTTCCATGGACTCCGCTGGCGCGGTCGTCTCGTCGCTGCCATAGCGCGCCGCATGCAAGCCGCGCCGATAGCGTGAGAGCAAACCCACCAATAGTCCGCGCAACACTGGATCAGCCTCGTCGAGTCGCGCACGGAGCATGTCGGCGCGGATCTCGGTGGCGGTGACCGCAGAAATCGCATCAGCTGTCGCACTGCGTGGCGCGCGATCGATTATCGCCATTTCCCCCAGAATTTCCCCGGGCCCTAGATAACTCAGAGTCACCGGACCCAGCTCTTGATCGATCCAGACCTCAACGCGCCCGGACTCAATTAAATAGGCAACATCGGGATCGTCGCCTTCGCTGAAGATTCGTTCACCGGCAGCGAAGTTCCGAAGGGCTCGGACCGTTTGCATGGGCTTCGATTTCTCAATGACCTAATTGGCTATCAGTAACCGCAGCTTAGTCCGCGGCGAAAAGGGTTGTACTTTCCAGGTGAGCAAACAGGATACGGCCTGGACAGAATGATTTAAATGAAATGGCCGCCCTAGGGCGGCCATTTCAGCGCTACTTGCATCTGATCCCTGCTACTCAGAACGCCTTGTCATTAGGAACTCAGGGCGCACTGAAGGGAGATCGCTTAACCCCTACAACTCGGCGAAGCAAAGATTTGACAGATGTCAATGCCCTCGAACGGAACCGTAGTGCTTGGCGAGCCACCAGCAGCGGTGAACACGCACTGGCCACCACCGTTGCCTTGCGGCTGATCGAGATTTACCGCGATGACGGTGGCTTGCGTTGTGCCGTTCGCATCCGTAATCCCTGGCGGCATCGACAGGATGAGCTGCGCGCCGCCGGTACCTTGGCAGACGCCACTGATCAACACACCCGGAATCGGACGACCGTTGCCATCGAATAAGCGCAACAAGATCGGACCACCATTACCGCCAAAGAAGGCCGATGGGAACGCCTGCAGGAAGGAAATCGACGGTGCAACAACCGTGACCGTATCGGAATCACCCACACCGAAGAAGGTAATCACTGGCGCCTGCGCGCTATTGACTACACCTGCAGTGGCGATGGTTGCCGTGGTACAGCCGTTCGCTCCCGTCCGGTTGGTCACAGTGCCCTGCGACGATTGACCATCTACAGTCGTCGTAGTGGACGGATTCGAGATGGTGAATCCGATTGGCACACCTTGAATTGGCGCGCCGAGCGCGTCGAACACACAAATGCTCACGGAGGTCGTCTGGTTGGCGGCAATCCGATTTGGAGATACAACTAGATTACCGGGCGCCGCACCTGGGAACAGAATCACGTCGGCATCGGTGACCAGTTCTTGCACGGTGCCCACAACCTCTCCCGCCCCACGTGCCCAGATGGCGACAATTCGACCAAGCTGATTGACCGGATAATTCAGGGTGGTTGTAGCCACACCGATATCATTGGTCAACACGTTCGGCGTGATGTTGGCAATGGTCGCGCGACCAATGATGTATGGAAGCACCGGACCGTTGTCGGTTGCCACGCCCACATCATTATTGAGATTGAAGCGCTGAGTGACGTTAAGGCTTGTCGGACCGAGAATTCGCTCGATGCGTCGGGCGCTTTCCAGGTCACGATTGCCCACGGACTCTTCGCCAAAGACGATCAAGGTATCTCCCGGACCCGAGCCGCCGCCGGTGAGGAATGAACCCGTCGGTGCGGTGAACAGGAAGCCACCCTCCTGCGGATTACCGTCGTTGCCGCTGATCAAGAATCGACCTGGACCTTCAGCCGGGAAGCCTGCAACCGGGGAATCAACCAGGCCGAAATCAATTGCGGTGCCAACGATGACCGGATTGCCCTGGCGATCCGTTGCCAGCACACTGACTGTGAGGCTGTAGGTGCCATTCGGATCAGGCGGAATAGTGGTATTGCCACCAATCGGTGCCACACCTTGAGTCACGCGATTAATGCGCAGCGCATTGGTATCGGGAATGGTGATCTTCAGCGAGAACAATTTGCCGTCCGAGATGATGACGGTAATGTCTCGTATCACCGGCTGCTGGATGCCGTTGTCGACATTGTTGTCGGCTCGGTCTGCAGTGACGCGCACAACGATCGTACCCTGACGTGTACCAGCTCGCAGCGTAGCCGCAGAGATACCCTGTTGTGTGCGCACTCTGATCAGACGACCCTCGACATTGCCACCCGCTGCATTCACGCCGGAAATAGTCTCACCGCCCGCGCCGGTATCAATGATTTCCCACTGAACATTGTTAATTGCCACGGTGCCCAGTGGGTCCGGGATCGGGTTGCCAGAGCCATTAGTGATTAACGCCTGGAGGTTCAAAGAGTTACGCCCACCAGAGCCTTGCACATACAGACCGCCAGCCGAACGCGTGATCTGAATCTCGGCCGGCAACTGCGGGGTTTGACTGACTACAGTAAACACTTGCGTCGCGACGAGATTGGCCCCAGTCACCGGATCGATTGCCGTAACCGTCAGTGTTGCGGTGCCCGGATTCTCGAAGGAGTGAATGAACAGTGTTACCCGTCCCGCAGTGAAATTGACCTGGCCTGCACCACGAATCGCGAGGAATTCATTCTCCGGTGTGGTGGGATCATTAAGTGTCGAGAATCCAGCCGAGTTCACTGGGTTAATTGAGACATTCGCGATGCCCGCGTTGACCAACTGACCCGTAATGCTGCGGAACGAAACAGTCACTTCACTGACAAACGGTGAACCAATGAACGGGGCAACGTTAAAGGTATTTGGCGGCAGGGTTGTTCGCAGCGGCTCAATGGTCAGGCGCTGGAAGGGAGCAGGACCTTCGGTCACGACAAATTGCAAATTGCCAACAATCGTATTAGTCGGACTTTCTGGATCGACTGCGGATGCCTGAATGAGTGCCGTCCCCGCGGTATCCCCTGAATGCAGGAAGAAGGTCGCTGTGCCTGCCGTTGTTTCCTCAAATACCGTACCAAAGAGTTGCGAGAACTCGTTGATATCGGCCGTCGTTGGATCGTCTAGCACGGACAACGCTACGCTGCGCACGTTGTCTGAGCGGATGTTGACCACCGTCCCATCCCGGACTGGCGAGCCGTTCGCACGAGCCACGCGCACGTTCAACTGAACCCAATAGGGCGACCGGTTCTCCGGCGGGAACCCACCTCGGTTAGATGGCAAAGTCGTTGCGCCACCGGTGATGTTGAAAGTCACCGTGCCGGGTGACGGCGGCGTTGCCGCTCCGCCGGAGCTGCTTCCACCACCGCCACAGCTTGCTAGCACTACGGCGGCAAAGCCGATGGCTAATATCTTGGTCCAGGCGCTCATTGTTGCTCTCCTAATACTCATCTTGTCGCTCTCGTCGCCCTAGGGTTACGGCTGTTGTGTATCGACCAGAATCTTCGGGGTGACGAAGATCAGCAGCTCCACCTTGCTTGAATTCCTATCCTTGTTACGGAACAGCGCGCCAATTCCCGGTATGTCGCCCAACACGGGGACCTTGGCGAGGGATTGGTTGCTTTCAAACTCATAGATACCGCCCAAGACTACCGTTTGACCGTTGTCAATCAGTGCACCAGTCTGCACTTCGCGCTTGTCGATGATTGGCACCGGCCCGTTCGGCGTCTGCAAGAATTCCGCAATATTGTCGCGCTTGACGCGAATCGCCAAAAACACGCGTCCATCACTGGTAATGCGTGGCGTAACTAACAATTCGAGCACGGCTTCTTTGAACTGAATCGTCGTGGTACCGGCGGCACCACCGGAACCCGCCTGTTGAACTTGGTAGGCGACCTCCTGGCCCTGCTTGATGACGGCTTCCTGCTGATCGGCCGTGATCACCTTCGGACTCGATAGCAACTCACCGCGATTCTCACTCTCCAATGCGGAGATTTCCATATCGAGCAAATAGTCAGCACCAAGTATGGTGGTCGCGAACGAACCTGCACCAGCGGCCGCTACAGGGAGGTTGAAGTTCAGACGATCACCGATGCCCGGCGTGCTCACGCCGCCCACATCACCTCGAACTACCGGCAGCGCAGATGACTGTCCGGCAAGTCGATTCGATAGACCAATGCCAGTCATTGAGTTGGTTGCGCCAAGTGTTCCACCGATTGTGATCAGGTTACCGTCGGAATCCTCACCGGCACCGCTCACACCGAAGCGCGCCCCGAGCTGCTTCCGGAAGCCCTCCTGCGCAATCACAATGCGCGCTTCAATCAGAACCTGACGCACCGGACGATCCAGAATCGCCACCAATTCACGAACTTTCAGTACACGCTCGGGAATGTCAGTAACAATCAGCGTGTTTGTGCGCACATCGAAGCTCACGCTGCCGCGCGTCGATAGCAAACCTGTCTGCGGTTGCGAACCACTGCCTGACTGGCTCGCCCCGCCCTGCTGCGAACTCAGCGAGCCGGTCGTCAATAACTTCGCCAGATCTTCAGCCTTTCCATAACTGATCGGGATGTAATCGACTGAAAGCTCTGCACGCTCTTCCAATGCAATGCGCGCATCTTCGAGTGCCTGCTCGCGTGTGGCGATTTCAGCCGTTGGCGCAATCCAGACCACGTTGCCATTGCGCCGCTTGTCCAGACCCTTTGCCTGCAAAATGATGTCAAGCGCCTGATCCCAGGGCACGTTGATCAATCGAAGTGTCACATTGCCCTGCACGGAGTCCGCCACCACGATGTTGATATCGGACACGTCGGCGACCAACTGCAGTACCGAGCGAACAGGGATATCTTGGAAATTAAAGGTAACGCGATTTCCGCTGTAGACCGGTGGATCACTTGCCGCACGCTTCTTCGGCTCTTCGCGCTTGCGCGCCACTTCAACGATGTATTGATTGCCGGCCTGATAGGCCAGCTTTTCGTACTCACCAGTCACCGCGATCTTCATGCGTGCGCCATTGCCCCGATTACGCACATCGACTGATTCGACTGGCGTGGCGAAATCAATAACGTCCATCTTGCGCAGGAAACGCTCGGGAATGTTGACATTAGCGATATCCACGACCAGCGAACCGCCCTCCTCGCGTAGATCTGCGTTGGCACCATCGCCGGAGAACGACAGAATCAATCGGCCTTCGCCGGCTTTTCCGCGACGGAAGTCGAGATTCGTGAGGTCGAGCGTCGACGAAGAAACAATATTCTTCGCGGGATCAAGCGGCGCGCGACTCGCAACATTCTCAGCGAAACCGTTGCGAATGGTCAGAATGATCCTCTTACCTTCCTTGCGAGAAGTGTAGGGCGATGGCCGGAACAGATCGACCACAACACGCGTACGACCCGCTGCCTCAACCGAAGTCACCGACTTCGTCGAGCCGCTGCCGACATTCAACAGTCGCTGCTCAAATCGGTTCTTGGTATTCGGCAAATCAATCGCGATTCGCGGCGGATCGGAGGTGGTAAACACTGTTCCTTCAGCACTCCCATTCTCCAGTTCAAGCGCGATCTGCGTCTCCCCGCCTGGAAGCGCCTGAAAGCTGACGTCTTTGAGTGCATCTTCCGCGCTGGCCGTGGAGGCGGCAACCGCAAAGACAGCTCCCAAGAGCAGTTTAAACATCCATTGCGCAGCAAACCGGTTCGTGCGGGAAACCACGGATTTCCCAAGCTTGCGCGAGAGGCTCTTCTCAGTCATGTCATACCCCCAAAAAAGCTTCAATCGTCAAGAGCAATCGCGGACCGGCGTTCTTCATATCCGCCCAGCCCATTCGGGAACAACTCGACCAACTCGATTCGGTCTTCATAAATTCCCGTGATATGGCCGTGGTTTTGGCCCAGATAGTTATTTGGCCGAACGCGATGCACTACGCCGGATGGATCTTTGACCAGGGCATAGATATCGGCCCCTCCACCAATTGTTCCCACCATATCCAGGCTGTCCAGCGGGAAGTTTTCAAGCTCTTCCTTACGCCTGCCGGCTATCGGCTGCGGGCCTGAACCCGGCGCACTGGCCGTTGACTGCTCATCGCTTTCCTGCGTCACCGCTGTGAACGGATCACGCATTTCATTAGCAGTGTACTCAAATGCCGGAAAGGTCTGCATCACTGGAAGCGGCGGCAAGGACTTCCCAGGACGCTGCTTCACATCCAATATGTAGCCATCCAACTCGCTCCTGCTTTCGGCGCAGCCGACTAGGAGAACCGCGGACGTTATCGACAATGCCATCCAGGATTTGGCTCGACTCATGACGCGCTCCCAGCGGCGGCCGGGTCAACGGGAGTCGTTCCCACATCACCCGTTTGCTCGTTCTCGTCCAAGTAGCGATAAGTCTTGACGGTGCCTTCAAGAATAAGCTGGTCCGCGGGTGCGCTCGGATCGCGCTCATTTTTCTTCAACGAAATATCATGCATGGTCAAGATGACAACGCGCGGGAGCGAAGCTACACCACTCACGAAGGCGCCAAACTGATGGTAGGAACCGACCATTCGCAATGCGATTGGCCTCTCGGCATAGAAATCTTTAGTGATCTCCGGCTGCGGCTCAAACAATTCGTTGGAGATACCCGACGCGAGTGCGGTCTGCGAAATATCAACGAGCAAGTCCGGCATTTCGGTCTTACCTGGCAACTGCCGCAGCATTTGCTGTAATACGAGGCGGATCTGTTCTAGCTGTTCGCGGTAGGCGATAAGATTCGCGGCGCGCTCCTGCTTGCCTTCGAACTGCACGCGCAAATCAGCTTCCTTGCGCACGATAGTGTCGAACTCTTCGTGTTGGGGCTTGAAGTACATGAACCAGCCCACGCCGCAAATCAGCAGAAACAAAATACTGGCGAAAACCGTCTGAACTCCAACAGGCGACGAGCCTAGGTTATTAACATCCGCCTTTCGCAAATCGTCGAGCAGGCTCATGGCGCGACTCCTCCAGCGGCCGGGGCCTCGCCTAGATTTGTCGTCTCGGCGGTGCCTTCAGTGGTGTCATTGGGGTTCTCAAGATTGACTCGCAAGGAGAAGTCATACGGCAGTTCCTTGATCGTTTCTTTGAATTCGATCCTTTGAATCTCCGACGCCTTGAGCCAATCTGACGCGTCTAGTTTGCGCATATAGGCGGAGACCCGAGCACTGGACTGCGCATAGCCATCCAATGTCAAAGTTGATTCAACCTGCTTAATTCCGCCCAATTGAACGCCGTCTGGTAAGGTCCGCACCAGTTCGTCGAACAGATGGACCATTTGCGTTCGAGTAGCCTGCAATTGTTCGATGATGTTCTTGCGCGCGATGAGTCGCTCGCGCTGACGATCAAGCTCATCGATTTCTTTGATTTGCGCGTCGAGAGCCGTAATCTCACTTTCTAAGGTCGTGTTCCGATCGGTCTGCGCGTCTATCTGCATACCGATGAACCACAATGCGGCCATCACCACCAGCACCGCTGCGCCGGCAGTCATACCCAGCAGTACATAGAATTCCTGCTGGCGTTGCTTACGGCGCTCTTCACGCCAAGGAAGTAGGTTTATCTTGGCCATCAGTCGAAGCTCCTGAGCGCCAAGCCACAGACGATCATGAGTGCGGGGGCATCCGCAGCCAATGATGAGGCTTGAATCTTGGACGAGACCGCCATATTGGCGACTGGCGACGCGATCATCGTGGGCACGCCGAGTTGTTCTTCGACAAGCTCTTGCACGCCTGCGATTGAGGCACAGCCGCCAGCGAGAATGATTTGATCCACGCGGTTGAATTCGCTACCGGCGAAGAAGAACTGCAATAGGCGACTGACCTGCTGAACCATCGCTTCCTTAAATGGCTCCAGCACTTCGATTTCGTAGCTTTCGGGCAATCCACCTTGACGTTTAGCCAAACCGGCCTCTTCATACGAAAGACCGTAGCGGCGCATGACTTCGTCAGTTAATTGCTTGCCCCCAAATACCTGCTCACGTGTGTAAATCGAGCGCTGATTTCGTAGGACATTGAGCGAGGTCATGGTCGCACCGACATCGATGATCGCAACCAGGCCATCGCGTCCTGCAGGCATTTGATCGGCGATTAGCTGGTAAGCGTTTTCCATCGCGAAGGCTTCGACGTCGATCATCTTGGCCGTCAGCCCGCCCATTTCCAGCGCGGCGACGCGAAGATCGACATTTTCTGTCCGTGAGGCCGCCAACAAGATGTTGACGCTCTCAGGATTATCCTTCACCGGACCTAGGACTTCGAAGTCAAGACTGACTTCCTCGATCGGATAAGGAATGTACTGATTCGCCTCCATCTGGATCTGATCGTCCAGATCCTCCTCGGTCAAATCCGCCGGCATCTGGATGATCTTGGTGATCACCGCAGAACCAGCCACCGCGGCGGCGGCAAACTTGGTCTTCAAACCGGAGCGTTGAACCGCCCGCTTGATCGCTTCACCGACAGCCTCGACCTCGACGATGTTCTTCTCGACGACGGCGTTCGGCGGAAGCGGCTCCACCGCGTAGTGTTCCACGCGATAGCGACCTCCGGAATGACTGAGCTGCAAGAGCTTTACGGCCGTCGAGCTGATGTCGACTCCGACGAGCGGCGGCCTTTTCTGAGTAAACAGACCCACGGGTTTTTCCCCTTCCGACGAGCGCTTACGAGCTATACATGTGCTTCTACATTAAATCCCAAAGTCAACTTGTTGGCAACATGAACTTTGCTTGAACAATCACACTTCGGAACTTCCGTCTGCTTCATCATCCCTGCGCCCGACGAACCGACCCTCGCTGCCCTAGAATGGCCGGTTCGTTGACTGACTTAAGATCCCAACCCTGCATGAAACGCTGGTGGAAAATCCTGCGCTGGCTCACGTTGCTGGCATTTGCCGGAGCGCTCTTGGGCCTGATCGCGATCTACGCGGTCTATCGTTATTTCGAGCCCCAACTGCCTGAAGTCGCTTCGCTCAAGGATGTGCGCCTGCAGGTACCGTTGAAGGTGTACTCCCGTGACGGCAAGCTGATCGCCAACTTTGGCGAAGCGTTGCGCTTTCCGGTGCAGATCGACGCGGTGCCGCAAATCATGGTGCAAGCCTTCATCGCGACAGAAGACGAGCGTTTTTACAGTCATCCGGGCGTCGATTATCAAGGTATGGCTCGCGTCGGTTGGGAGTTCATCCGGGCGGGTGGGGAGTTCGGTTCCGGTGGCAGCACCATCACGATGCAGCTAGCTCGAAACTTCTTCCTCACTCCCGAACGAAAAATTCAGCGCAAAATCAAAGAGATTTTGCTGGCTCTTAAGATAGAACGCGAGCTTAGCAAAGATGCAATCCTTGCGCTCTACCTGAACAAGATATTTCTTGGAAATCGTGCTTACGGCGTCGCCGCCGCGGCGCAGGTCTACTACGGCAAGGGTCTCAGTGAGTTGGAACTGGCCGAGGCGGCCATGATTGCCGGTCTGCCAAAGGCGCCGTCCGATCTCAACCCAATTCAGAACCCGGTGCGGGCGCTGGATCGCCGCAACTATGTGCTCGCGCGCATGCACGCGGTGGGTTTCATCGACAGCGAGGTGATGGCCGCGGCCGTGGCTAGCCCGAATACGGCAAGCCTGCACGATTTACCGATTGAGCTGGAGGCGCCCTATGTCGCTGAGATGGCTCGCATCGAAGCGGAACGCCTGCTTGGACCAGAAGCGCTGATTGGTGGCTATTCGGTGTACACCAGTATCGATTCCGCGTTGCAGAACGCCGCGACAACGGCGCTACGCAGATCGCTGATCAGCTACGAGGAAAGACACGGCTATCGCGGTCCGGAAGCACATGTCGCTGCGGATGTGGCAAGTACCGGCGCCGTGGCCGGCACCGCGCCGGTCGCAGATGAAGCCGCAGTGCTTGGCATGCTGCGCAATCTGAATTCCACCGGCGGCCTTGTGCCGGCCTATGTGGAGGCGATCGAAGGGAACGCGGCAAATCTGCGCTTCTCGGACGGTAGTCGTGGCAGCTTGGATTTCTCCCAGGTGTCTTGGGGACGCCGCTATGTGTCGCCGAATCAACGTGGGCCAACACCAAAAGCTATTGGCGAGGTCATGAAGGTCGGAGATTTGATCCGGGTACGCCAAGTTGAGTGGGTCGATCCGAAAGCGCCTGTGAACACCCCCGATTCCACCACGACGGACGGCACCGAAGTGGCTATGGAGCCGCCGCGCTATGTGTGGCGATTGACGCAGGTTCCGATCGTTCAGGGCGCGCTGGTCGCGATGGACCCAGAGAACGGGGGGGTTCGCGCACTGATAGGCGGATTCAGCTTCGGTCGGAGCAAGTTCAATCGCGCGACGCAGAGCGAGCGCCAGCCGGGTAGTAGTTTTAAGCCCTTTGTATATTCGGCTGCGTTTGAAAAAGGATTTACTCCGGCTTCCATCGTCAATGATGCGCCTATCGTCTTTGATATCCCGGGCGTTGAGAAAGCTTGGCGACCACAGAATGATAATGAAAAGTTCAGTGGCCCGATCCGGTTACGCGAGGCGATGGTGCGGTCTAAAAATCTGGTCTCGATTCGGATACTGAACGCCATCGGCGTCAATTACGCGCGCACGCATATCCAGAAATTTGGTTTCGACCCGGCAAATTTGCCGCCGAATCTTTCCATGGCGCTAGGCACTGCTTCGGCGCCCCCCTTAACCATGGCGCGTGGATTCGCGGTTTTTGCGAATGGTGGTTTCCTGGTGCAGCCCTATTTGGTTGAGCGCATCGACGATGGGGAAGGCAAGGTCGCCTATGCTGCGACGCCGCCGCGCGCGTGCGCAAGCTGTCCGGAGCGCTTGGCGCAAGAGTTAATGGATCCAGCCGAATTGGCGGCGCAATCTGTCGCCGACGTGGTGGCAAGCCCGGTCCCCAGCGCCGTGGACGCAAGCTCCCCGACCGTCGCATTGGCGCCACGCGCAATTGATCCACGCAACGCGTATCTGGTCACTTCTCTGATGCTGGATGTGGTCAAGCGCGGCACCGGCCGCAAGGCATTAGAACTTGATCGAATCGACCTTGCCGGTAAAACTGGCACCACCAACGAGTATCGTGATGCTTGGTTCTCTGGCTTTAATCAAGCGATGGTTGCCACCACTTGGATGGGCTTCGACGATTTTAGCTCCTTGGGCGAGGGCGAGTTCGCCAGTAAGACCGCCTTGCCGATGTGGATTGATTTCATGCGTTTCGCGCTTAAAGATTTGCCGCAGCAACTGCCGGCGATGCCAACCGGGATTACCACGGCGCGAATCAACAAATCGTCTGGCTTGCTGACGACGGCGGCCGATGGCAATGCCATGATGGAAATATTTAAGGTCGAAGACCTTGAACGCCTCGGTCGCGCCGGCACGAGCGGCGGAAAGCAGGATCCGTACGAAGTCTTCTGATGAAGCAAAAGCTTGAGGGCGCCATACAGGCGATGCGCGTGTTGCGCGATTTCGACCCGCGCCTAGCCGGCGCGCTCGCCGACGGTGTGGACGATGGCCTCGCACCCATCGTTTTACATGTGCACGCTGAGCACCCGGATTCGGTGCGCTTGGCCCTGTCAGAAAGCGGAATCCCGACCCGCGATCTGAGCACGCGCCTGCACTTCCCGCGCGCGCCATCGAAGGCTTTACCCGGCTTGGCCTTTCTCGCGGGCGATCAGGAGTTCTGGATCTGGATTTTCGATCACTCAAACTTTCGCCAACGTCTTCGGGTCGGTGCCGAGACGGAGCCGTCAACGCGTTTGAAACCCATACGTGTCGAACAGCGCCTGCTGGCGCTGTCCTGATCATTCATCGAGACGGCGTATGCACCGCGGCCGTCGATAGTCGTCGCGATCTTGCACCCGCCCGCAGGATCTGAACGCACTGAACAGGCGACGCCATCAGACGCGCTTCTCGAGTGGCACGTAGTCACGTGCGGTGGGGCCGACATAGATCTGTCGTGGACGTCCAATCTTGACGTCACCAGCTCCGTTCTGCTCCAACCAATGCGCAATCCATCCCGCGGTACGCGCAATCGCAAACATCACCGTGAACATCTCTACGGGAATCTTCAGCGCCTTGTAAATGATGCCGGAATAGAAGTCGACATTCGGATAGAGCTTGCGCTCGACGAAGTAGTCGTCCTTCAGCGCGACGTCTTCGAGGGCCATTGCCACTTCCAGCATCGGGTCATGAATCCCCAATTCATTCAATACCTTGTAGCACATCTCGCGAATGATCTTGGCGCGCGGATCGAAGTTCTTGTAGACGCGGTGTCCAAAGCCCATGAGACGGAAGTTGTCATTCTTGTCTTTGGCACGCGCCACCGCCTTGGCCACATTGGACTTGTCGCCGATCTCGGTCAGTTGTTTGAGCACAGCTTCATTGGCACCACCATGTGCGGGTCCCCACAATGCAGCAATGCCAGCCGCGATACAGGCAATCGGATTGGCACCGGTCGAGCCCACCAATCTGACCGTTGACGTCGACGCGTTCTGTTCGTGGTCGGCGTGCAGGATGAATAGCAAATCCAGCGCCTTCGCAGCGATTGGGTTGACCTGATATGGCTCGGCTGGCACGCCGAACATCATGTCCAGAAAACGCGAGCAGTAGTCGAGATCGTTCTTTGGATAGACATAGGGCTGTCCAACGGAATGCTTAAAACAAGCGGCCGCCAAGGTCGGCATCTTTGCGATCAGGCGGATCGCAGTGATCATGCGATGGTCCGAATTCTCCGGGTCCAGCGAGTCGTGATAGAAGGCGGCCAGCGAGCCTGCGATGCCTACCATCATTGCCATCGGATGTGCGTTGTAGTGAAAGCCGTTCATGAACAGCTTCAGCGACTCATGAATCATCGTGTGGTTGGTCACCAGACGATCAAAATCGGTCGACTGCGACGGCGTGGGTAGATCGCCGTGGATCAGCAAATAGGCCACTTCGAGGAAGCTCGAATGCTGCGCCAATTGCTCAATTGGGTATCCGCGATACAGCAAAATGCCCCGATCGCCGTCAATGTAGGTGATCGCACTTTTGGTCGCACAGGTGGACACGAAGCCGGGATCGTAAGTGAACAGACCCAATTCTTTGTTGAGCCTGCCGATGTCGACGGCGGGGTCACCCAGGGTGCCCGACACGATGGGCAATTCGCTCGACTTTCCAGTACGTGCGTCGGTGAGTTCGACTGAGTTCGACATGCGATCTTCTCCGGTAACGGGACTAGCGGGTTGCCATCGACGCGGCCAAAAACCGCGTCGAAGCGATGCCGTTTCATAGGTTTCGTGGAAGAGTCTAAAGCGGCCGTCGAACGAACATCTGCGCGATCAAGCTCTGCAAACTCCAGCCTCTACACGCCCTATCCCTACGATTATGGCACACGCAAAACTTGCCCCGTACGCCTGCGAACGGCGCTAACACGCGATTTCCGGAATGATTTCCAATGTAAAAAATAGCGCCCAAACTTGGCATGCGCGAATTCTCTCAGGCGTTGGCCCACACACCCGCACGCTGATGTCGAAGCGTAAGCATATGCACCCAACGGTCGATGAAAAGCCAGACAGCCGCGGGGAAGCTTGGCCGATATCCAGCATGGGCAAGGCGCTTGGCACAAATGCAAACAGCCTCCATCGGAGGCTGTTTGTTGACACATCAAACCCGAATCAGACCCGTCGCGCAGTCGCGCAACTAGGCGAACGATCAGGCTTCGGTCGGCTTTGCTTGGCCGTAACGCTTGCGGAACTTATCCACCCGACCACCAATATCGGCAATTTTGTGCTTGCCGGTGTAGAACGGGTGAGACTTGCTCGACACTTCGACTTTGATCAGCGGGTATTCTTTCCCATCAGTCCACTTGATCGTCTCTTTCGACTTCTTGGTGGAACGCGTCAGGATGGCGAAATCCGAGGTAACGTCCTGGAACACGACTTCGAAATACTTCGGATGAATATCAGGTTTCATAGATTGCGCCCTCCTGGCGATACGACAACAGCAAGCTCATAAGCATAGCACTAGATTTATTGAGCGCGAAAGTCACGAACTCCGCTGTCCGCCGGCTGGATTGTTGAGTCAAAGCACCGCGCGCATCGCCAAGTGAAAGCGTTCCTTTGCCAGCTTCCGTGCGATGCGCACCTTGGGTCCGGCAAAGCCGCCGATACCGTGCCAATCAACCACCGTCTGGCCGCGCGTCGGCCCCAAGGCGAGCGCGATTTCAATCGGCGCCTCCACCCACTCTTGAATGCCGTCAGGCTCAATGGCCGCGAAAGCAGCCAGTGGGTCCGCCCAGGCCCAGCCTTCCACATCCAGCGCGCGGACAAATGCCGCTGTGCTGCGCGTGATCTGGTGCAACCAGCGCGCGTTATCGGAGTCGCGCGAGAGCCAGTCTTCTACCTCCTGCAGGCTAGGTGCCACCTCGAGCGTGAGCTCCCAATCGAGCAGTTCCATACCCGGCCAGCGCGCAAATACGATCGCCGCAGCTTCCGGATCGAATGCGATATTGAACTCGCCCGATGGCACGCGCGTGTTGCCGCGGGCACCGACCGCGCCTCCCATGACGACAAAACGCTTGCAGCGACTAGGCAGGTCTGGGTCCAACATCAGCGCAAGGGCGATATTGGTCAGCGGTCCTAATGCCAAGACATTCAATTGTTGCGGATGCCGCTTAGCCGCGTCGATCAGCGCGAGTGCGCCAATCATGGCTTGAGGCTGCGTTAGCGCGATGGGAAGCACCGCCTCCCCCATGCCATCGGCACCGTGCACAAAACCGGCATCGGGCAAACCGCCGATCATCGGTCGTCCCGCACCAGCAAACACCGGGATTGGATACGGCGAGCGATCCACGATACGACAGGTATTGGTCAGAGTGTGCTCGATACCGACATTGCCACCAACGACGCTAATGCCGTCAATCCGGATATTTGGCGCCGCCATCATCATCAGAATCGCCCATGCGTCGTCGACGCCGGGGTCCGTGTCTACCCACCAGTCTTGAATATTGGTCATCTCAGGCCTTTGCGTAGCGTTCTGCCGCACCTACCCAGCGTTCTACCAAGCGTTGGGCCAAAAGGGTATCGCGCTGCATCAGCTCAATTCCAAGCTCGCGCACCCAATCTAAGTGATGGGCATCGCGCGCGAGATCGGCGACGCGAAACAGAGCTTCGCCTGTTTGCCGCGTGCCAAGCATTTCACCGGCGCCGCGAAGTTCCAGATCGCGCTCGGCAATGAAAAAACCATCGCAGCTTTCGCGCAGAACCCCTAAGCGCTCGCGTGCCATTTCCGTCAGCGGCGATCGGTACAAGAGCACGCACGTGGATTCGAGGCTGCCGCGGCCAACCCGGCCGCGCAACTGATGCAATTGTGCCAATCCGAGGCGTTCCGGGTTCTCGATGATCATCAGGCTGGCATTGGGTACATCAACGCCGACCTCGATCACCGTGGTCGCAATCAAGAGGTCGAGTTCGGCGTCGATGAATTGGCGCATCACCAGCGCGCGTTCCGCAGGCTTCAATCGTCCGTGCACGAGGCCGATGCGCAGATGGGGCAGCGACTCGGTCAGTTCGGCGGCCGTGGTTTCGGCGGCCTCAGCTTCGATTTCTTCGGATTCCTCGATCAGTGTGCACACCCAATACGCTTGCCGTCCTTGTGCACAAGCGCCAGCGATGCGTTCGATCACCTGCGCTCGGCGGCTGCGGCTAACAGCCACAGTGACGATGGGTTTGCGGCCAGGCGGCAATTCGTCGATCACCGAAACATCCAGATCTGCAAATTCGGTCATCGCCAAAGTACGCGGAATCGGCGTGGCCGTCATCACCAACTGATGCGGCCGTTGCGATCCGCCTTTCTGCGCCAATGCCAAACGCTGATCAACGCCAAATCGATGTTGTTCGTCGATCACAACCAAACCCAAGGCGCGAAAGCGCACACCTTCGGTCATCAACGCGTGCGTACCCACGGCCCAGTGCGCGCTGCCGGCCAAGTTCGCAAGTGCGAGTTCGCGCGCTTTTCCCTTGACGCGCGAACTCAACCACACGCCCTCAAGGCCTAATGGCGCGAACCAGCGTTCAAAGCTGCGACGATGCTGCTCGGCGAGTAATTCAGTCGGCGCCATCACCACGGCCTGCGCGCCGCTTTCGATAGCAGCGAGCACGGCGAGCGCGGCGACGATGGTCTTGCCCGATCCAACGTCGCCCTGCAGCAATCGCATCATCGGAATTGAACGCTTCAAATCGGTGTCAACGTCCGCCAGTACGCGTCGCTGTGCGGCGGTTAACTGAAACGACAACGACGAAAGCAACCGTTTGCGCAGCGCGCCTGAGCTGCGCAATAGCGGCGCAGATTCACGCTGAAGGCGCATGCGCACCAAGCGCAGGCTCAGGTGGTGTGCGAGGAGTTCCTCCACCGCGAGGCGGGTGCGCGCAGGATGCTCGCCACTCGACAATTGTTCGACTTCCGCACGGTCGCGCGGACGATGCAGGCTTTGAATTGCCTTGCCGAGCGTTGGCCAGTCGGCAGGCAACAAACTTGCAAGCGTGCCACTGTCGCTGGCGGGCAAACGCGCGAGCGCGGCGTCGACGGCACGCAAAATGCGCGCAACGCCAAGCCCCTCCGATTTGGGGTAGACCGGGGTTAAGGTTGATTCGACCGCAATCGCTTCATCCGGGCCGAGCACGCGGTAGCGTGGGTGCACCACTTCCAGCGAGTAGTTTCCGGCTCGCGGCTCGCCGAAAACCAGCAGCCGTGTTCCGGCGCTCAATTGCTGCGCTTGTACCTGTTTGAAGTGGAAGAATCGCAGCACGATGCGGCCGCTGCCATCGGATACCGCCACTTGCAACATGCGCTTGCCACGAAAGCTGATCTCTGTGTGCTCAACCACACCTTGAAACTGCGCCGCAGCGCCGGGCCGCAAACTGCCGATCGCATGCAATTGCGTGCGGTCCTCAAAGCGTAGCGGGAAGTGGAACCACAGGTCGCTGAAGGTCTTGAAGCCAGCGTCCGCCAGATCACTGATCAGCGATTTGCCCAAGGTCGGCAGACTGGAGATTGGCGTCAATGCGGCGGCTAGGAAATCATCCTGCGCTGCATCAACCACCTGCACATTCGAGGTCATGAGTTGATCTGAGCGTGCCGTTCGCACCTCAGCGCAAGACGAGAACCGCATCCATCTCCACGCGCGCGCCGCGCGGCAACTCGCGCACGCCAACGGCAGCGCGCGCCGGATAGGGCTCGTGGAAGTACTTCGCCATAATTTCGTTGACGATGGGAAAGTGCACCATCTCCGTGAGATACACGTTCAACTTGACGACATCATCAAGCCCGCCACCGGCAGCGACGGCTACCGCGCTTAGGTTTTGAAAAACACGATTAATCTCCACCTCGATACTTGCGTTGTCGAGTTGCATGGTGGCGGGATCAAGTGGAATTTGGCCCGACATATAAACGGTGTTGCCGTGCTTCACCGCTTGCGAATAGGTGCCAATGGCCTTCGGTGCGTCGTCGGTGTTGATAACAATCTTGGACATGATCTGCTCGGCAAAGGCGCGTAAAAAACAGGGCTGGCTCAACGCGACGAGCGCGGACTGACGCGTCCCGCGTACATTCGCTCAAGGCCGATGAACGACCAATACGACATCGGCGCGGCGTACGCGGCGCATGACTTCGGCCAGGTGCTCGCGGTGGCGCACTTCAATGGTGAAAAGCAAAGACGCGCTGTGCGCATCGCGCTCCAGGTATTCGACGTTTTCGATATTCGAGTTGGCCTCCGCAATCGCAGCGGCCACAGTCGCTAGCACGCCGGGACGGTTGGCTACTTCGATGCGAAGCTGCACGCGGAAATCGCCACTGACCTCCGCTTCCCAATCCACACGTACGATACGATCAGGCTGCTTGCGCATCTCCGCGACGTTGGGACAAGTTGTCTGATGCACCACCAAACCCTTGCCCGCACTTAAGTAACCGATGATCGGATCGCCCGGAATGGGGTGGCAGCAATTGCCAAAAGTGAGTACACCGCGCTCGTGGCCCGAAATACGAACGACCTGATCGCCCGACTGCGAGGTCGGCTGTTCCTGGCCTTTCCATAATTGTCGCGCGACCAACGACGGCATGCGCGAGCCGAGCGCAATATCGACCAGCAACTCCTCCAGCCGGCGCAAGCGATTCTCTTCGAGGTAAGCGCGTAGTGTGGCTTCCGGCACTGCGTCCAGATTGCCGCCAAGATCTGCGAAGGCGCGACCCAGCATACGATGACCGAGTGACACCGCGTCTTCGTGCTGCAATTGTTTGAGGTAATGACGTATGGATGTGCGCGCCTTGCTGGAGACGACAAACTCCAACCACTGCGGTTGCGGCGTAGCGCTCGGCGCGGTCACGATTTCGACCGTTTGACCACTGACCAAACGCGTGCGCAGGGGCCGTAGTTGCCGATCAATGCGTGCCGCGACTGCGTGATCGCCGACGTTAGTGTGTACCGCATAGGCAAAATCAATGGCGCTGGCATTGCGTGGCAATGCCAGGATCCGTCCCTTGGGCGTAAATAAATAGGCCTCGTCAGGGAACAGATCGACCTTGACGTTCTCCAAAAATTCTATCGAACTGCCAGCTTGGCGCTGACTGTCGAGCAAGCCTTGCAGCCATTCGCGCGCGCGCATCTGCGCGTTGTTTGCCGGGCTGGCCTCGGACTTGTAGATCCAGTGCGCCGCGACTCCGCGCTCGGCGACCACATCCATATCCTCCGTCCGGATTTGCACTTCGATCGGCGCACCCGAGGGGCCGAACAGCACCGTGTGCAAGGACTGATAGCCATTGGCTTTCGGAATCGAGATGTAATCTTTGAAGCGATTGTCTAGCGGCTTGTAGATCCCGTGCGCGGCGCCTAACGCCTGATAGCACTGTGTTACGCTGCCAACGATTACGCGCACGCCGTAGACGTCCATTACTTCGGCAAAGCTACGGTGATCGTCAAGCATCTTACGGTAGATACTGAACGGCGATTTGACGCGACTGACGATGCGCGCATGCAAACCGTCTTCTTTCAGCCGTAGCGTCAGCGCTGACTCCAGTTTGCTCATGATCTCGCGGCGATTGCCGATCATGGATTTGATGCGCGCGCTGATGACAGCATGCCGAACCGGATACAGAATCCTGAAGCCAAGTTCCTGCAACTCGCTCTTGAGCTTATTCATCCCCAACCGTTGCGCGATGGGGGCGTATACATCCAAGGTTTCACGCGCGATGCGCGCGCGACCCTCAGCGTTCATAGAGTCGAGCGTGCGCATATTGTGCAAGCGGTCTGCCAGCTTGATCAGGATAACGCGCAAGTCGCGCGCCATCGCCAACAGCATCTTCCGAAAACTCTCGGCTGTTGCAGCTTCACGGCTTGCAAACTGAACCTTGTCGAGCTTGGTCACGCCATCGACCAGATCGGCCACGGTTTCGCCGAACTCGCTGACCAATTGTTCTTTGGTCAGCGGCGTGTCTTCGATAGTGTCGTGCAGGATGCCGGCCATTAAGGTCTCGGCATCCAAGTGCATATCCGCCAGGATGCGCGCCACAGCGACCGGATGCGTGATGTACGGCTCTCCGCTCTTGCGATTCTGGCCGCGATGGGCCCGCTCACCAATCGCAAAGGCTTTCTCGACCTGCAGAATCTGATCCGCAGGCATATAGCTCTGCAGCATCTGCCGCAGATCGAGCATGTAATGCGGCAGCATGTCTTCGCGAGCCGTGACCTCGCTCGGAGTCATCAGTACCGGCGGGGTCATGGCTAGACGTCCACCCAGCGTGGATTACAGGTCGTCGTCACCCTTGCCGAGGCCATCGTCGAGCTCCGCAGCAGCCCACTCCATCGCCTGGCGCTCAGCATTCTCGCGCTCACGGCGCTCGACATCGGCCAGCAACTCATTGGTGATCAAACCCGTCGCAACTTCGCGCAGGGCGATCACAGTGGGCTTGTCATCGTCTTCCGGCACCAGTGCTTCCGCACCACGGGCGACCTGACGCGCGCGTTTACTTGCCATCAACACCAGTTCAAAACGGTTGTCGACGACCTTCAAACAGTCCTCAACAGTAATACGCGCCATGGAATTCTCCGAACTCGTAAAAGATCAATTCAACTGAGAAGTGTACCGCGCTGGGGCACTCCTCGCCAAACAACTGAAGAAATCCATCCAGAGGAGCAGATCAGAGCTGCAATACAAAGACACAAGGACGCAGCGCAGGCCAAGACAGCACCGCAAATCGCAGAGATTTTTTCTTAAGCTTGGCACTAGCATTGCTGAAGGGTGCCTTGGCTCTCGTCTTCAGCTACGCAGCCTGCGTGGGATCTTGTGGGAAGACTTGGAATTACGCCGCTGCCGCCGTGTCAAGGGACTTCGTCTCTTTGCTGTTCTTCGCGTGTTTGCGTTGAACTCTTGCTTTCGATCGCGTACCTCCGAATCCTCACCTGAATTTGATTCGCACCCGCGGCGCCAGCTTTATAGTTCAGCCGTCACCTCACGCCGCGAGATTGCTATGTCCTGGTCCCGAGTCCTGTTGTCTGCCGCTCTGTTCTCATCTTTCAGCGCCCACGCCGCCCTCGTCGACAAGCCGCTGTCGTTCACCGTGGACGATAAAGAGTTTGCTGGCGTGCTCATTTATGACGAGGCGAATGCCGCTGCGCGGTCGTTGCTATTGGTGCCCAATTGGCTCGGCATTAACGAGGCGAACCTTGAGCAGGCACGCTTGGTCGCGGGGCGCGGCTACAACGTGTATGTGGTCGATATGTATGGTGCGAATGATCGGCCAAAGACCATGCAGGAAGCGGGTGCCGCCGCTGGTGCGGTGAAAAAAGATGCCGTGGCGATGCGCTTGCGGATCAATACAGCGCTGACGACTTTGTTGGAGCAAACGGACGTCAAGGTGAACCCCAAATTGGTGGGTGCGATCGGCTTCTGCTTTGGCGGGACCGTGGCGTTGGAACTTGCGCGTTCGGGCGCCGCCGTGCCTGGCGTGGTCTCCTTTCATGGCGGCCTCGCCACCGGCAAAGCTGCCGATTCGGCCTCACTCCTGAGTAAAGTTCTGGTACTGCATGGCGCCGACGACCCGAACGTGCCGCCACCGGAAGTTCACGCGTTTGAGTCTGAGATGCGCAGTGCCAAGGCAGACTGGCAGCTAGTCAGTTTTGGCGGCGCGGTGCATTCCTTCACCGATGTGGATGCCAATACCGACGGACGTTCGAAGTACCACCCGGTCGTCGCCAAGCGCGCCTACGAAATGATGGATGATTTCTTCACCGAGGTGCTGGTCGCACCCTAAACCTCATTGGCGACGCTTGTGCGCATTTTGATTTTCGGCGCTGGGGCAATTGGGCAGTTTCTTGGCGCGAAACTCGCCCTGGCCGGCGCGCAGGTGCATTTGCTTGCGCGACCAGCAGTGGTCGATGCCGTCAACCAGCGCGGCATGCTGGTGAGCGAGTTGAACGCTTCTTCGCAAGCTATCACCGGCAGGGTAAGCGCCAGCTCTGATTTGCCGCCGGGTCGCGAATTCGACCTTGTACTGCTCACCGTAAAAGGCGGCGCGACAACGGATTCGGCACGTACTTTGGCGGCAGGCTTGGCAACCGCCACGCCGGTAATTTCTTTTCAGAACGGCGTAGAGAACGTATCGCGCATTCGCCAGGCGGCGCCAACCCTCAATGCCATCGCGGGCATGGTGCCCTACAACGTGGTGCAAATCGCGCCGGGGCAGATCAAGCGCACAAGCGCCGGCGTTTTGATGGTCGAGCGGTCTGAAACGACGCAGCACCTAGCCGATTGGTGCAAACGGGCGCACCTCGACCTTGAACTGCGCGACGACATGCTGCAAGTGCAATGGGGCAAGCTGCTACTCAATCTCAACAATCCAATCAATGCGCTCTCGGGCCAGCCCTTGCGCGCACAATTGCTGGACAGCGGCTACCGACACATTGTCGCCGCGCTTCAAGACGAGGCACTCGGGGTGCTTTCCGTCGCCGGCATTCAGCCAGCGCAGGTCACCGCCATGGCGCCGACTTGGATTCCGCGATTGCTGCGTTTGCCAACGCCGTTTTTTCGCATCATCGCTGCACGCATGCTGAAAATCGCCGATGACGCGCGCTCGTCGATGTACGATGATCGGGTCGCTGGGCGCATCACAGAAGTCGACGACTTATGCGGCGCCGTTGTACGTTTGGCGCGCAAGCATGCGCTCGGCGCACCGTTCAATCAGGCGCTGCAGAATCTGGTCGAACACGCGCCGCGCGGTCGTTGGTACAGCGCGTCGGAGATCCAACTCGCGATCCGTGCAGGTGTGAACCACGGCTAGCGCCAGCGCGCTTGTAATTGCTCAACAAGCTTTGCGATTCGCTTGGCCGACACAGGCTCAGGCGTTTTCAATTCTTGCGCGAACAAAGACACGCGAAATTCCTCGATCAGCCAGCGCAGATTGCTGACGTCAGGATCGTCGGTGGCACGTGTGAGTAACTCGCTGTGCGCGCGCGCAAACGGCTGCACTTCCAGAAGCCGAACCTGATCCTTGGCAGGATCGCGCTTCAGCCGCTCCAAACGCAGTCGCAAGGCCTCCAAATAGCGTGGATATTGCGCAAGGCGCTCAAACGGCAACTCCCGCATGAAGCCCGGATGCACCAGCCCCTCCAACTGTGCACGCGCATCGGCGAGGTTGGCGGTTGCAAAACCCATTAACGGCGGGGCTAACTCGCGGCGCAAGCCCTTGACCGCCTTGAGAATTTGGTCGACCAAATCACCCAAGGCTTGGGCCGATGCGCCCAGCTCGCGGCGAGCTTGCTCGACCAGCGCCTGAAACTGCACGCGCGTGCGCGTCTCTGCGTACTTCTGCGCAGCCACGCGATCGAGCGCGCTGTCGACCACGTCCGCGCGCAATGCTTCGATACGATCAACCACGCCATAGGCCATTTGCGCGTCGCCGGAGAGCTTGAGCTGACGACGCCAATAACGCAGCAAATCGTCGATCTCAAGCTGCAATAGACGGCGCACACCTAGCGGATGCGCCCGCCATGCTCGCGCCGCATCGGCGAAGGCTTCCAAGCCCACGTGACTGCCGTGGTCGATCAGTGCCGGATACGCGCGAGCGCCGCCATCGGCTCGGACTTCGCGCGGAATCTCGTCGAGCGGCCAGCCCACGATCTGATCGCGATGAAACTCAGCATCCACACGCGCCGCGAAGGCGCGACGCGCGGCTTCGGCGAACTGCGCCTTTAGCGCATCCAGATCGCGCCCCTGCGCGAGTTGCTTTCCGCTCGCGTCAATGACGCTTAAGTTCATCAGCAAGTGTGCCGGCAGCGTACTCGGATCGAAATCCGATGCGCAGATTTCCACACCCGATACGCGTGCGAGAAAGCCAGCCAATGCCTCGATGAAAGATTGCGCACGTGGCTTGGTGGCTTCTAAGAATGCACGCGCGAAATCGGGCGCGGGCACCACGTGCCGACGCAGTGCCTTCGTTAAGGATTTGATCAGCACCGCGGCCTTTTCCTCTCGCAAACCGGGCACCAACCAATCAATATCTGCCTGCGAGAGCGCCAGCAAATCAGCGAGCGATACACTCGCGGTTACGCCATCGCGATCACCGCGCGGATCGAACTGATAACTCAAGATCAAGCGCGCACCGGCTAAGTCCATCGCATCCGGGAATAGCTCCGCTTCGTCGCCGCGCGCTTGCGGGATTAGCAGATCTTCCAGACTCAATTTGACGGCGTCTCGCACTTCTGGAGCGGCGCGCTTGAGCCAGCGATCGAGTGCGGTGGAATCCATGATCTCGGCTGGCACACGCGCTTCAAACCACTGCGCTAATTCTTCTTCATCGCGTAACAATCCACGGCGCCGCAGTTTTTCCTCTTTGAGCCGGGCGTCTTCTCGCACAGCCGCGTTATGTGCCAGCAGCGGATGCCGTGCGGGCCCCTCGCCACGCACCATTTGATGGCGCAAAAATAGATAGCGCGCCATGGTCGGATCGACTGGCGCATAGGCAATTTTCCGACGCAGCACGATCGGTAGTCCATACAGCGTCAGGTCCTCAAATCCGACCGCGCGACCACCGCGCATATCCCACGACGGCTCGTAGAACTGGCGCTTGCTCAAATGCGCAGCGGCCTGCTCGATCCAGCCCTGCTCAATGCGCGCCACGTTCAAGGCATACAGCTTGGCGGTTTCGAGCAGGGTTCCGCTGACAATCCAGTTCGGCGAAGCTTTGGCCTGTCCGGAGCCTGGAAAAATCTGCAGCACTTGCGACCGCGGTCCGCGGTAGCGCAATTTCTCGTCCTTACGCGCGATCTGCGTGACAAAGGCTGCGAGGATTGCGCGGTGCAAGGCCTCAAAGGCACGCGCATCACTCAAGGCCGTGGCGGATTCCTGCATGCGCGCTGCCGCCGCTTCCGCCCCGGCATTCGAACGATTCTTTGACGCCTGCGAGGCCGTTGGCTGGCTCGCACTCTTTGGCGCAGAGGGTCCGCGTAAATCCCATTTTAGTTCGCGCGCGATCAGCAGGAGTTGCCGGTGCAATTCGCGCCATTCGCGCATGCGCAAATACGACAAGAAATGCGCACGACACCATTCGCGCAATCGCGACTGCGTACGCTCCTGATGCTCGTGATCGTAGGCTTGCCACAACTGCACCAGGGTCAAGCAATCACTGCGATCGTGCACGAAAATCTGATGCGCAGCATCGGCCAATCCACGCACCTCGGGCGGACGCTCACGCGGGTCCTGTACCGACAAACCCGACGCAATAACCAAGGCCTCGTCGAGTATGTTGCCATCGCGAGCTGCGATCAAAAATCGTGCGAGACGCACATCGATCGGCAAACGCGCCATTGCGCGTCCTATTTCGTTGAGCTCGCGCGTGCCCTCGCCCTCTGGCGCATCGTGCCGGCTACGCGTGTTGACGGCACCGAGTTCGTGCAGCAATAAAAAGCCGTCTTGCAGCGCGCGATCACTGGGCGGATCAAGGAAAGGAAATCGCGCGGGATCGCCGATGCGCAAATCCAGCATGCGCAAAATCACACCCGCCAGCGACGATCTTAGCAATTCCGGATCGGTGTATTCCGGCCGGGCCAGGAAATCCGCTTCGTCGTACAGGCGGATTGCAATGCCTGCAGATAAACGTCCGCAACGGCCAGAACGCTGATTCGCCGACGCCTGACTGATTGGCTCAATCTGCAATCGTTGGATTTTCGCGCGCTGGCTGTAGCGATTGATGCGCGCGACTCCGCTGTCGATGACGAAGCGGATGCGCGGTACGGTGATTGAGGTTTCGGCGACATTGGTCGCCAACACGATGCGGCGCAGGTTGCCGGGCTGAAACACGCGATCCTGCGCGCCCGACGACAAGCGCGCATATAACGGCAGCACTTCGGTCTGCGCAGACTGGCGCTGCTCCAGCGCTTTATGCGCGTCACGAATTTCACGTTCGCCCGGCAGAAACACCAGAATATCTCCGCGCGGATCTTCCTTGCCCAATTCATCGACCGCCTCGCCGATGGCGCGATACAAACCCGCGTCGCCGCGCTCCTCGGTGTCACCGGCGATGGGACGATAACGCACCTCTACGGGAAATCCGCGCCCTTCGACAGTGATCACCGGCGCGCCACCAAAATGCGTTGCGAAGCGCTCGGTATCGATGGTCGCGGAGGTGATGATCAGCTTCAGATCAGGCCGTTGCCGCAGCAAAGCCTTTGCATAGCCGAGCAGGAAATCGATATTAAGGCTGCGCTCGTGGGCCTCGTCGAGGATGATCGTGTCATAGCGGCGCAAGGCGCGATCGGACTGCGTCTCCGCGAGCAAAATGCCGTCGGTCATGAACTTGATCAGCGCGTCCTCGCCGATCGCGTCTTGAAAGCGCACAGCAAATCCGACCAACGCACCCAGCGGCGATTTGAGCTCTTCCGCGACGCGTCGCGCGATGCTTTTGGCGGCAATTCGGCGTGGCTGCGTGCAGCCAATCAGCCCGGCAACACCGCGCCCGGCGGCGAGACACAATTTGGGCAGTTGCGTGGTCTTACCCGATCCGGTGGCGCCGGCAATCACCACCACTTGGTGCGCGCGAATGGCATCAATAATTTCTTGCGCCTTCGCGGCGATCGGAAGCTCATCCGGGATCTCGATCACAGGCACGCTGGCAGCCCGCCGGGCGCGGCGCGCAACAGACGTCTCGATCGCTTGCGTCAAGCGAGCCAAGCGCTGCGCCGCATCCGGCAATTGTGGCTTGCAGCGGTCAAGCTCGGCTTGCAGCCGCGCGCGATCGGACGTCATGGTCTCAGCAAGACGATGCCGCAATGCGCGCGGGCTAGGCGATGGCGTTTCAGACATGGGATCAGTCGGCAGGCTTGGATGCAGCGAGAGGTCAATGCGCCGATATTTCAGATCACGGCACGAGTTCGAATGTAGACGCCGCAGCGTGCGCATCGCGCAATGGCCACATAGCCATATTCCGCGTGAGTAGACGCCAGCGCGATTGAATGGCAGCACAGGCGATGTTTTTCAAGACCGCCTGGTGTGCCACCGTTTCGATTTTAGCCGCTGATTATTGTCGCCAAATCGCTGCCAGACGCATTCATCTGCACCGTGCGCGAGATCTCCAAATGGACGCCGTTCGACTTCAACCCTTGTGAGAAACGCGCAATTGCCGCGCGCGATAAGGGATAAACCTGTTCAACTAGTGCGCCCTTGTCATCCGCCCCGGTCCAAGCCAGCGCACCCAAACCTATGTGCGTATGCAGCAAATAGCGCGTCGCCGGCCCATCGCGATGGCTTTCCGTCAGCAGTCCGTTGTCGATACGCGTGGAAACTACCGGCTCGCCGTCGAGGTGCACCTTGATGGGTATGCCGTGCGCTTCAAACAAAGCACTCATCTGGCGGAATTCATGCACAGAAGCGAGATAGTGGTGCAGATCCGCGTCTGTGTGCTGACGCGCATGCATCGCATAGCTACGAAAGGCCATCGCGACCGATCCATCGCGCAATCGCAGCGACTGATTGAGCACCGATTTCGTCTCGAAGGAGCGCGGTTCATCCGCAAGAAGCTGCTCTTCAATCAGCGTCCACGCGGCGCCAAGACCCACGGCCTCCAATTGCGCAGCCATCATCGCCGCCAAATCCAGAACCGACATCCAACGCACATGTTCGGGCGCGCGCTTCAATTCCTGCGAGAGCGTCATCACGATGCCAGCATCGGCCAAACCGTGTTCGTAAAGATCGTTCTCCAGGCGTTCAGACGCAGCCGCAATCGCCTCATCACTGCCGATCAAGACCACCGGAATGACTTGAAACTGACCGTCGCCCAAGGTCGGATCGGGGCTGAACACGGGCGTCGGCATATGTCCGAGTGCCTCACTGAATGTGACGCTTTGACCGATCGAAAGGCCCTCGCGTTGCCCGGCTGCGAACAGATGGCCGAGTTCGCGATGGACTGGAAATCCACGACGTAAGATCTCCGCCGGATCGAAAAAAGCGGCAGCCCAGGCGAAACCATAGACATGTTCAAGGGGCAAACTGCGCGTCATTTGCTGTAGCAGTGCGCCCACCATCGCGTGAGCACAAGCGCGCGACAACAGGCGCGTCGCATCGGCACGATCCGCCTCTCGCTCCAGCGCCAGCAATCCCATCCACAGAGCCATCAGTCGTCTCACAGCCAGTCGACGCGCACGATAGCAAGCAGCGGCTACACTTGGACTCCCGCCTCGGAGCTAAAAACCCATGTCCGCTAGTACGTCGCGCCGACCGCTGGCCGCCATTCTTGGTGGTGTGCGTATCCCATTCTGCCGGCAAAACAGCGCCTATGTGGATCTCGGCAATCAGGCGCTGGGAACCGAGGCCGTTAGCCGAGTTGTCGACCGTTTCGGGCTTAAGGGCCAGGAACTCGGCGAATTGGCGTTTGGCGCGGTGATGAAACACTCGCGAGATTTCAATCTAGCACGCGAGATCGCGCTTGGCAGCGGCCTCGCCAAAACGACCCCCGGGCTGACCTTGCAACGCGCTTGCGGCACGGGTTTCGAGTCGGCGATCTTGATTGCCAATAAAATTGCGCTCGGGCAAATTTCAGTGGGTATCGGCGGTGGCAGCGACAGCACCAGCGATGTACCGCTGGTCCTCAATCAAGCATTTACTCGCCGCATGCTGGATTTGTCTCGAGCGCGCTCGATGGGCGATCGGCTGCGCGCCTTTAAAGGCTTTCGTCTAGGCGAACTGAAACCCGTGTCGCCGATGGTGAGCGAACCGCGTACGGGGAAATCCATGGGCGAGCATTGCGAAATGATGGCCAAGACGTGGGGGATTTCCCGCACCGATCAGGATCAACTCGCGCTCGAATCGCATCAGAAAGCCCACAGTGCCTATGAGCGCGGCTTCTACGATGACTTGGTGTCGAACTTCCGCGGGGTCAAACGCGACAACATCCTGCGCCCAGATACCACGCTTGAAAAGCTGGCCAGCTTAAAGCCGGCCTTCGATCGTAAATCCGGGCAGGGCACATTGACCGCCGGCAATTCAACGCCGCTAACCGACGGTGCGAGCGCACTTTTGCTGGCCTCAGACGCTTGGGCGCAAGCGCACGGGCATGCGGTACTCGCGTACTTGGTGGATGCTGAAGTGTCAGCAGTAGATTTCGTGGGCGGCGAAGGCTTGCTGATGGCGCCCACGATAGCGGTGTCTCGTTTGCTCACGCGCAACGGCCTAACGCTTGCAGACTTTGATCTTTTCGAAATCCACGAAGCCTTTGCGGCGCAAGTCTTGTGCACGCTCGCGGCCTTTGAATCTCCAGGATATTGCCGCGAACGCTTAGGACTGTCCGCGCCGCTGGGCAGCATTGATCGCAGCAAACTCAACATCGCGGGCGGCAGTTTGGCCATTGGCCATCCATTCGCCGCGACCGGTGCGCGCATGCTCAGTGGCGCGGCCAAATTGCTCAAAGAGATTGGCGGCGGACGCGTTTTGGTCACTGCCTGTGCCGCGGGCGGAATGGGGGTCGCGGCGATCCTGCAATCCCCCTGAGCTTGAGCTTGCCGCCGCTCCGATCACATGGGATGTCAGGCTGGCGGCCTGGACTGCGTATCCATTGGGTAGTCGCGCTCTGGAAGACCAACATGTTGCCGAACGCATTTATTAGCAAAGCCCGCGCGTACTTCATGCGTTGGTTGTTCGCTCTGCTGCTGTTAGCCCACGCGAGCGCTGCACTAGCTGAAATCGTCGTCGCACAGGACACCCTGGTCGGCAATAACTATGTGGTCTATCGCGACACCCAAGACTCGACTTTCCGCTTTGGCTGCCGATCGCCCTGCCCCATCCCCGACGGCACTTTGCGGGCATCTCTGACCGGATTTCGCGCTGGCAAGGCGCTATTGCTGAATCTGTGGGGGATCGATGTGCTGCCGCAATTGGCGCCTGTCGATATTTTCTTTGAATCCAATGCGGTTTGCCCAAATGCCGGCACTGCGTCGGCCTATGCGACGACTTATCAGCCCTATGGCAGCAGTGGCCCGCGCCGCGGCATCGTCTGCTTGTTTCATTGGGATCGTTTTGCCGCCGGAACCTTTGGTGCCGATTGGTTCACGCCAGAACATGCGGGTGATCTGGTCCGACAAGTTCTGATCCTGCACGAATTTGGTCATGTGGTGATGTATGACCGGCACGTGGCTTCCTATGAACATCTGGTCACCTACTATTCCTTCCGCGCGACCGGTGCAATTGCTCTGCCGCAGGGGCCGTGTACGGGAGATCCGCTCGCGTCCTTCGCGCCGCTCATCAATCTGCTATGTGTGATGCACGGGGTCAGCGATGCTGATCTGAAGGCCGCATGGCTCGGTGTTGATCAACTTTTTCAGCAAGGACAGGGCTTTGGGCCCAGCGGGGCCAGCGACACGCGCACCAGCGTGAGCCAATGGCGGCGCGAAATTGATGTTCGCCGCCAGCGCCCAACCGGAAATGCCTTCGTGCTCTCGGGCAGCCTCACGCCGCAGCAGGCCGGTGGCGAAATCAATTTGACAACTGCGGCATCGCGGGTCGATCTGCTAGACGGCCGTTTCCGCTTGGATGTGCCCGTTGGCGCCGTAAGCCAGAACACGGCTTTGAAACTCGAAGCTCCCGGATGCGCCGCCTCGCATCCCAATCTCGATTTCAATCTGTTGTTTGAATTGGTCGCGGCGAATCAACGCAGCAGCGCCGAGCAATCGCTGCCGGCCTTCAATTTGCCAGTACAAATGCGCTATTCGTTTGCGCATGGGCAATTCCCGAGCAGCGTTGATCCGCGCAGCTTGCGTCTCTATCGCCGCAGCGCCAGTTGCAGTAGCGGCGTCCCGCTGACGTGGATTGAAGTACCGGGCGCACGTTTAGATCCGATTCGCCGTCTGATCAGCGCGCCAATCATGCAGGGCGGCGCGTTTGCGCTACTGCCTGCCACTGGCACTAGTTTTTTGCCCACAATTGCTGATTCGCGCGTACTTCCGCATGCAGGCCCCTGGTATCAACAGTCGACCAGCGGCTCGGGCTTAGACATCGAATTCCATACCGACCAAGCCGGCTTGGCGGTAACTTGGTACACCTATCGCGCGGATGGCTCGCCGGTCTGGTATTTGAGCGTGGGTACGTTGACCGTCGCGGGACAAATCGCACCGCTGACCGAGATCACCCGCAACGCAGACGGTACCCGCAATATCGTCGAAGTGGGCCAACTGCGCCTGCGTTTCGCGACGCCTGAAACCGCCGTTATGGACTGGAACATCGGCGCCCAGAGCGGCACCATCCCAGACTTAAAATTCCTGCGATTCTCCGATCAACCCACGCGCGCGCAGGCCAACGGGCTCTGGTACACACCTGAAGAACCTGGCTGGGGCGTCTCCGTTTGGTCGCAGGGATCCCAAGAGTTTTGGGTGCACTACATTTACGATCAGCAAGGCCGACCGACTTGGCTCAGCACGTTGATGAACAACACCGATTTTCAAGCGACGTTGCAGCAATATCGAGGCGCTTGCCCAAGCTGCCCCTATGCGCCACCGACCTCTGTGAATGCCGGTAGCTTTGTGCGCCAGCACATCACTGCGGG
>Ga0105044_10001409_pt1 | contig 32068 bp, 30 predicted proteins | sample MAT01_FD_78092 | JGI IMG/M metagenome (GOLD analysis project Ga0105044, IMG submission 78092) | Freshwater microbial communities from Lake Fryxell liftoff mats and glacier meltwater in Antarctica - MAT-01 | ecosystem: Environmental > Aquatic > Freshwater > Ice > Liftoff microbial mat | place...
AGCCCGGTTTATGAAACAACCATTTAGCAGCCAAATCTACGTTTTTCGGAAATTGCCATTTTAAGCCACATTCCTTGGCTTCAAGGGCCTCTTTGGTGTTCCCTCCTAAAAAACAAATAAAAGGTCTCTATTTCGGAAAAGTCATATTAATTTGAATATCAAACACATAGAGGATCATTTCAATTTTAGTGAGCCAAAATATAAGTTTACCTTTGCAAAAATTTCTCCTACATGAATTCCACCTCAACTATGCTTTCTAAGGAAGTAACAAAAGCAATAAAATCCTTATCAATTGAATCGAACAATAATGGGTGCTCCACAGGACAAAAATCGTTTGGTTCAGGTCCTGCAATAACGAGTTACTCGCCCGTTGATGGCAGTCCAATAGGATCGGTCAGCACGGCAACAACCGACGACTACACCAAAATAATTCAGAGCGCCCAACGCGCATTTACAACATGGCGATTGAAACCTGCACCCCTACGTGGCGAAATAGTCCGACAGTTTGGCGACAAACTACGTGCGAAAAAACACAGCCTCGGAGTACTTGTTTCATATGAAATGGGTAAATCCCTTCAGGAAGGTCTCGGCGAAGTACAGGAAATGATAGACATCTGCGATTTTGCAGTTGGACTTTCCAGACAGCTACATGGCCTCACAATGCACAGTGAACGAGAGAAACATCGAATGTATGAACAATATCACCCGCTCGGAATAGTTGGCGTTATTTCGGCTTTCAATTTCCCGGTTGCCGTGTGGTGTTGGAACAGCGCACTCGCATGGATATGCGGTGATGTTTGCGTTTGGAAACCATCCGAAAAAACGCCATTATGTTCGATCGCATGTCAGAATATATTTGCAGAAATTTTAAAGGAAAATAATCTTCCGGAAGGAATTAGCTGTTTGGTTAATGGGGACTACAAGGTAGGAGCATTGTTATCGAATGACAAAAATATCCCACTTATTTCAGCCACCGGATCTATCCGAATGGGCAAAATCGTAGCTCAGGCAGTCGCAGCACGATTGGGCCGATCACTCCTTGAATTGGGCGGAAATAACGCAATCATCATTACACCCAGTGCAGACCTCAATATCGTAGTACCAGGAGCGGTTTTCGGAGCAGTTGGAACAGCGGGACAACGATGTACTTCTACACGCCGGTTGATTATACACAAAGACATCTATGAAACTGTGAAAAACGCGCTCGTTAAAGCCTATGGCCAACTGCGCATTGGTGACCCGCTCGATGAAAATAACCACGTTGGACCTTTGATTGATCAGGAAGCGGTTAAAATTTATGAAAAAGCCCTCATAGCAATCAAAGACCAGGGAGGTAAAATTATTGTTGAAGGCGGCACACTGGAAGGTGAAAGCTACGGCAGCGGATGTTACGTAAGACCTGCCATTGCTGAAGTCAAAAATGATTACCATATTGTACAGGACGAAACATTTGCACCTATCCTTTACCTCATGCAATATGATACCCTTGATGAAGCGTTAAACCTCCAAAATGGTGTCGTACAAGGACTTTCATCAGCTATCATGACTACGAATCTACGTGAATCAGAACAATTTTTGTCTCATGCAGGTTCCGATTGCGGAATCGCCAATGTGAACATCGGCACAAGTGGAGCAGAGATAGGAGGTGCTTTCGGAGGAGAAAAGGAAACCGGAGGCGGACGCGAATCTGGAAGTGATTCCTGGAAAATTTATATGAGAAGACAGACCAATACCATTAACTACAGCACGGTACTACCACTCGCACAGGGAATCAAATTCGAATTATAGTTAAACTTACTTACAAGTAATGAAAAACTATATTGCAGTAGCATTTTGCGCGTCGGGCTTGTTTCTCTTTGGCTGTAGCGAACATGTAGATTCCAATACTGCTTCTGAACCGCGCTCAGACATGATGGGTATATATCGATTCTCGCTTCTACTCGATCCTGAGGAACTTCCATTCACCGGTGATTTGAAATTTCAGGATGACTCCTGGAAACTCATCATTTACAATGGTAAAGAAGAAATTGAAGTCGACGATATAACGGTCACCGAAGATTCGATCATTGCCCGGATGCCCGTCTTCCAAAGCGAATTAAGGGGACGTATTGAAAGCCCTGATTTAATTACCGGGTCATTCATTAATTACAGTCGGGATGATACCACTTCGATTTCATTTAACGCCGAAAAAGGGAAAAACTATCGCTTTACAAACACCAAATCCTCTACAATTCTCCCTGAACAATACCATGCCCGATTTACAAATCCCGATAAAACCTTTACTGAATCCATTCTTATTCTGACAAGTGATCAAGGAAAATTGAACGGCAGTTTTCTCACTGAAACTGGTGACTACCGCTACCTGGAAGGCAATATCATGAACGAAAGCGTTTATCTCAGCGGTTTTGATGGGGCTCACGCGTACTATTTCGAGGCTCGAATTGCGGGTGATAGCCTTGTAAACGGCATTTTCCGCTCAGGACCAAAATCCATTACGACATGGTCCGCTGCTTCAGATACAACCTTTTTTCTGCGCAGACCAGATCAACTGACCTATCTCAAGGAAGGATACGAATTTATTGACTTCCGACTCCCAAATCAGGATGGAGACAGCGTTAGCTGGGAAAATTTAAATCTTCAAGGCAAAGTTGTCATTCTTGATATGATGGGTAGCTGGTGTCCAAATTGCATGGACGCCACCCGTGCTCTCAAAAAACTATCCGAACCATATTCTGACGACGACCTCCGCGTAATACCCATCGCTTTCGAATTGACCGAAGATTTTCAGGTTGCCAAAAAACGAATAAATAAAATGCAGAAAGACCTTCAGATTGATGAAGAATTTCTTTTTGGTGGTTATGCGAGCAAAGAAAATGCGACCGTCACGTTTCCAATGCTCAATCATATTATGTCTTATCCCACCATCGTTATCATCGACAGAAACAGGGATATTCGACTAATTTATACAGGCTTTTATGGTCCAGGTACCGGAAAATACCACACGGAATTTATGGATCAGATGTCGACGCTTATATCAGAGCTTGTAAAAGAAGATAACTAATCCAACTCTTCATCTACAAGAATTCTGTCTTCTCTGTTGGCTATTTCCCAGGCAGTATGAAAGATCAACTTTGAAATCTTTCCAATGCTATCGAATTCGATTTTCTCAACTGTATCAGTGGGTTTGTGATAATCATCATGCAAACCTCTGAAATAAAAAATGACAGGTATTTTATGCCTGGCAAAGTTATAATGATCTGAACGGTAGTATAATCGCTCCGGATCTTCTGGATCATTAAATTTGTAATCTAGTTTAAAATTCGTATAGCACTCATTGACTTCCTCACTTAATCCGTGTAATTCCAAACTTAATTTATCCGACCCGATCAAATAAATGTAATCGACAGCGCTATCCTGATAGGCGTAATCTGTGCGACCTATCATATCGACATTCAAATCAACCACGGTATTCTTTAATGGTATGAGCGGATTCTCAACATAATATTCTGAACCTAACAATCCCTTTTCTTCTCCACTCACCAGCAAAAACCCCATTGATCTATCCGGCCCGTTGCCTTCTTCTTTTGCTTTCGCAAAAACCCTTGCAAGCTCCAGAATTGTGGATGTACCGCTGCCATTGTCATCAGCTCCATTGTAAATTTCCCCATTTCTGACACCTAAATGGTCATAATGCGCACTGAGCAAAACAACCTCCTCAGGAAATTTTTCTCCTTCTACAACACCGAGTAGGTTCTCTGCACTTACTTCCTCCACTTTCCTTTTTATATGAAAAGATAAATCTCCTGTTCTGCTTATTTCAAACTCTTGTTCTCCAGAGGTCAAAGCCTCATAAATCAAATCCGTGTCATAATCAGGAAAAATTCTCGAAACAGATTCAGGACTTACAAATATCACCGGCAATGTTTGGTTGGTAGGTCTTTCCAACGACAATTTTGGTCTTTGAAGATAATAGGTCACTCTGGGAAGATTTTTCTCAAAATTTTCCTGAACCACAAACAACGCTGCCACACCACGCGCAGCAGCCAGCGCTAATTTTGCTTCGTAACCGTCTGACCATAAAGTCGGCAAAACCGAATTGGAAATAACCGAAACCTCATTCACCATCGGCTCACCAGCAAATATCACGGCCGACTTGCCACGCATATCCTTATTCTTATAATTATCATAAATAGCGTCCGAAATACCGTATCCCAGAAATACCATTTCTGTAAATTCCAACACTGTATCAGTCAAAGCCGTAAACGTGTAACAATCCTCGAGAACTTTCAAAGTATCATCATCTATAATAATCATACCACTCTCATACTGCGATTTGAAAAGCGGATAATTCTGTATGTATCCCTGTCTTTTATTGATTGGCTTCAATCCAATGTTCTTAAAAACAGTCGTCAAATAAGAAGCAGCCGCTTTCTGACCGGGCTCAGCTGTTTCTCTACCCATAAATTCATTTCCCGAAAGAATCGTAAGATCAACTCTAATGCGTGATGTATCTATACGACTGGCGTATTTTGCTGCAAGGCTATCGTATGAAAATAAATCGGATTGACCAAAACAAGAAATGACCCCAGTAAAGGATACCATCAACAATATGAACACTCTGATCAATGTCAAAGTGCTATTTTATTCACCCTTCTTGCATGTCTGCCACCCTCAAAAGAAGTTTTCAAAAAAGTTTCCACTATTTCGATTGCCTCACCAACATTTACAAATCTAGAAGGCAAAGCCGCTATATTCGCATCATTGTGTGCCCTGGCAAGAGATGCAATTTCCGGCAGCCAGCAAATAGCACAACGTATACCATTGTGTTTATTGGCCGCCATCGCAACCCCATTTGCACTTCCACAAATAAGAATGCCAAAATCTACTACACCTTCACCTACCAGCTTGGAAACAGGGTGGGCAAAATCTGCATAGTCTGCACTATCTGGGCTATATGCCCCTTTGTCCACTAACGAATGATTTGAATTTTTTAAATGATCAAGGAGCAATTTCTTTAGCTCAAACCCTGCGTGATCACTACCTATTGCTATCTTCATATGATAGAATTTAACGCAAATATAACCAATCCCTGAGGTTTTTCTTTTATCAACACCTCATGGAATGGCTCTTTATATTGAATTCAAATTCAGTACATTAAAAATAAACTTATCCCTATCCATTCTGTTCATAACCCTAAAAGAACGTTGACAACAAGCAAAAACTAAACTTGATTCATAAGAACCCTTTATGCATTTGAACTATTTTCTCATATCATCCTACAAATACATACAACCACTTTTGAGCAAAACAAGTCTACCTTATAAACATATTATGTTTCACTCAAAAAGTCATGTTATCCAAAAATGAACTGTCTCCTAATTTGTGTACAGCGAAGCAAATCCTCATTTTACAATGAATTATAAAATAAAAAGTGTTCACTTGTTGTTATTAACTTTGGATAAGTCATTATATCTAACAATGTCAAAAAACGATTTGAACATACTTAACACCCATACATCTAATACATCTTTTTTTAAGAAATTTAAAAAGATAGTATATATGGTTGGCCTTGGGATATTTCTTTTGCTGAGTAATTTTGAGGTCAGAGGTCAGGGAAGTATGGAATACACCGTATTTCATTATCCCAACGGAACGGTGAGCAGCGAAGGATTCATGCAGGATGGCAAACCCAATGGATATTGGAAAACATTTTACCCCAATGGTAATTTGAAGTCAGAAGGAAACAGGAATACCTTTCAGTTGGATAGCACATGGGCGTTTTATGCGGAGAATGGGGAAATAATGAATGAAATAGATTACCGGTTTGGGGAGAGGCATGGCACGCAGGTGAATTATAAAGATGGGGTAAAGTATGAAGTTTCTCAATTTTGTGAAGATGTGAAGTGTGATGCAACTACATTTTACTATCCAACAGGTGAAAAACAAAGGGCGGTGCCTTTCTCAGAGGGCAAGGAAAATGGAGATGGTTTCGAATATGATTTGGAAGGTACAATTATCACTTTGCTCAACTACAGGGATGGGAATTTGAGAAGAGCGGATAAAATAAACCGTTATGACAACCGGGGTAATAAGCGTGGGCCCTGGATATATTATCATCCAAATGGGATCATTGCAGAGGAAGGATTTTATATGAATGACAAGAAAAATGGAATATTCAAAACCTATGATAAAAAGGGGGATTTGCTTACCCTTGAAAAATACAGGGATGGAGAATTGGTAACCGATTCAGAAGAATCTGTGATATTGGATTTGCGAAATACATATTTTTCAGATGGAACGGTAAAGTCAAGTGGTGGGTATGTGGACGGTAAAAAAGAAGGAACTCACAGAGTTTACGATGAAAGAGGAGAGATATCGGGGGGCGAAGTTTATAGAAAGGGGAGTAAAGTGGCTGAGGGTATAGTTGATCTCAATGGAGGCTTTGAAGGTCAATGGAAGCTCTTCTATGAGTCAGGAACATTGAAAGCAGAAGGTGAATATAAAGACAGTGAAAGAACTGGGGAATGGATATTTTACCATGAAAACGGGAAAATTCAGCACAAAGGTAAATATCTAAACGGTCTCCCTCAGGGAGAATGGAAATGGTATTATGAGGATAGCAAACTTCGTAGGGAAGAGTATTACAGAAGAGGCAGGGAGGATGGATCCGCAGTGGAATATGATGCGGAGGGGAAAATTATTACGCAGGGTGAATATGTGGGTGGTTTGCGCGAAGGAGAATGGTTTTATGAAGTGGGTGATCATATTGAAAAAGGGTCATATGTGGACGGCGAAAGGCAGGGTGAATGGATTTATGAATATACCGATGGCTCAACGAATTACAAAGGAAAGTATGTAGCTGGATTACCTGTAGGTAAACACATGTGGTACCATCCGAATGAAAAATTAAAAATGGAGGGCAAATACTCCAGTGGGGTACGTACAGGAACATGGAAGAAGTATGATGAACTGGGTGTTGAAGTGTTAAATATTAAGTACAAGCAGGGCAGAGAAGTAAAAATAAATGGAAAGCGTATTATTTCAGAGGAAGGTGTGGAATCTCTTATTGATGTAGAGAGCTAAATAGTTTTTAGCTTTACATTCTACAAACTAATTTTTCTGTTGATAGATAACGACAAGGATTTGGCTATTCCCATGCAGGAATGGGAAAATTATACGAATGCCATGAACATTCCGGCGTGGATTGTGAATACACGCTTGTGGGAAATAGTTTTCATTAATCGCCTTTCAGAAAATTTTCCGGGCAACCTTCATTCTGGATTAAATCTCAATGATATTCTTCCCTTCAGGGAAATGGATAAGCTCAAATCTGCCATCAGGGCAATTGGATTTTTTGTTGGTTCTGTAGAAATTGGAAATGGTGAAAAAAGAAGACATGTTGAGATGATTGCCAATAAGCTGAAAGGTGACTATGCTATTGTTGCATTTGTTCTGGATGCCTATCAAAATGGCTATATGGAATCAGCACTTTCCCAACATCAGATCAGGGCTGATCTGGCAGAAGAAATAAATCAAATATTGAAACTGGAGATTGGGGAGCATAAAAAAACGCAAGAAAAATTGGTTAAGGCAGAAGAGTATGCCAGCAGTATTATAGGTAGTTCATTGAATATGATTGTCTCTTTGGATAGCGACTTAAATATTAAGGAGTTTAATCGCACTGCTCAACGCATTTTGGGATTTTCAAAAGATGATGTGATCGGTGAGCCGGTAAAGATATTATTTGAGCAGCGTGATGAATTGGCGCAGATTATCAGGATGGTCAATCGCGAAGGAGAATTTGAAGGAGAGATTTCGTGCCTGCGCAAATCGGGCACTGCCTGTGATGTTTTTTTATCCGTGTCACAGCTAAGAAGTGAAGGGGGTCAGGGTATGGGTTATGTCTGTAGTATGAAGGATATTACAGATATCATAGAATCCCGAAAACAACTTGCAAAAACGGAAGAAAAGTATGTGGATCTGTTTGAAAATGCCTCAGACCTCATTCAGGGACTTGATCCAAATGGCCGAATACTATATGTAAACAAAGCCTGGAAGGAGGCTTTGGGATATAATGATTCGGAGGTGAGCGTTCTTTGCTTCTTTGATTTGATGAGCACGGAATCAAAGGATAAATTTTTGTTATACTTCGAAGGTATCACAAAAGGAAGACCTACGAAAACACAAATTTGGGTTCTTAACCGCAAGGACGGTTCGGAAATTCAGGTCGAATCAAAAGAAAATTTGAAGTTTGAAGCTGGCAGACCCCATTCGGTCCGTAGTATCATGCGTGATGTTACCGGGGCTATAGAAGCTGACAGAAAAGCTCAGGAACAACAAGCGAAAATAGAAGCCATTTTCGACAGCGGTGACATCATGTTCTGGACGGTGAATGAAAATACCGCGCTTACATCTTTTAATAAGAAATATCAGGATACCATATTTTGGTTGTATGGTGTTGTTCCCGAGTTAAATAATGATTTAAAGAAACCAAAGAAAAAATTCGCTTCAGACGAATATCATGGTTTTTGGGAAGGTAAGTACAGGGAAGTTTTTGAAACGGGGAAAAGGGTTTTTTTTCAAACAAAGACCCGGGACAAAGATGGAAAGACATATTTTAGGGAAGTTTATTTGAGTCCAATTTGGGATACCCGCAATAAAAAGAAAGTGAAAGAAGTGGCCGGCATGGGCGTAGACATCACCGAAAAGAAAACGGCCGAGCGCAGAATAAGTGAGCAGTCTGCAAAAGTGAGTACTATTTTTAACGCTGCCAATCACATGATTTGGTCGGTAGACACAAATTTCAGGTTTACTTCTTACAACGATTTCTATGAAAAAAAACTTGCGGAGCGGTTTGATGCACAAATTGCCAATGGAATCAATGCCATTGATCTAAACGAACAATGTTCTAACGGAAGCGGAGAGATCATTGAGAAATATTATAGTCGCGTTCTAAAGGGAGAAATGGTCCAGTTTGAAACTGTTCAAGTCGATAAGTATAAAAAGGAGCATGTTGAGGAAGTTTTTCTGAGCCCTATATACAATGAGGAGGGAGTAATCAACGAAATAGCTGGTATTGCTCAGACGGTCACATTTAAACGCACAGCAGAACGTAAATTGAAGGATCAGGCAGCCAAAATCAACGCTATTTTCGATAGTACAGCCATGCTTATTTGGACGGTTGACAGAAATTTGCGGATCGTGTCATATAATAAAGTTTTTGCGATACAACATTTCAAATTACTTGGACATGAGGTAAGTATAGGAAGCGATTTTGTCTCAGCACTAGGCTCTTCTGTCAATGAAGAAGGATTGAAAGAACTTCGAAAGTATTTTTCGGATGTTTTTGAAGGAGATAAACAACAATTTGAAGGTGTTATTTATGGCAAGGATGGTCAGAAGCGCTGGATGGAAACTTTCCTTAATCCGATTTACCTCGAAGACGACCGCGTGAAGGAGATTTCATGTCTTTCGTACGAGATTACTGAAAAGAAAATAATTGAGGAGCAAATGCTCGAATCTATCCATGAGAAGGAAATATTGCTTCAGGAAGTTCATCACCGTGTTAAAAACAACCTTCAGGTGATCAGCAGCATCCTGAACTTGCAGTCGTCCTACGTGAAGGATGAGAATTCACTGAATATTCTGAGAGAAAGTCAGAACCGCATTAAATCCATGAGTTTCATACATGAATCCCTCTATCAGACGAGAGATTTTTCCCGCATAGAGTTCAGTGACTATATTTTGAGTTTATCAAACAACCTTATTCATTCTTACAGCATCGACATTGGAAAAATTGCACTCAAAACCAAGTTTGAAAAAGTATTTTTGAGCCTTGATCAGGCTATACCATGCGGTCTTATTGTCAACGAACTTGTATCAAATGCGCTTAAATACGCTTTTCTTCCAGGTACATTCGGAGAAATTACATTGACAATCCGGGATTCGGAAAAGATAATAGAGATAGAAATCGGAGACAATGGTATCGGATTGCCCGAAGGCCTTGATGTGAGTAACTCGGATTCATTGGGGCTCCAACTCGTATACACCCTCATTGATCAATTGGATGCCACAATAGACGTGACATCTCAGGATGGAACAAAATATTTAATTACTTTTGAAAAACAGTAACACCCGATAGTAGATGGCAAAAACGAATGTATTGGTAATTGAAGACGAGGCAATTGTGTCAAAGGACATACAGCACAGTCTAAAAAAACTCGGATACAACGTCGTTGGGTCTGCATCAACTGGAGAGAAGGCAATTGAATTAGCCATCGAATTGAAACCGGACATTGTCTTAATGGACATCATGTTAAAAGGTCAAATGACAGGAATAGAGGCAGCCGAGGAAATAAAATCCCGCATGAATGTACCGGTTATTTATCTGACGGCCTATGCGGATGAAAACACCCTCTCAAAAGCCAAGGTAACAGAACCCTACGGTTATATTATCAAACCATTCAAGGAAATTGATATTCATACCTCTATTGAGATGGCCATCTACAAGCATCAAAAAGAGATGGAAGTGCGCAAGGAACGCGACCTGCTCTATTCACTGGTGGAAAACAAGGATTCCAAGGATTTTATCTTTGTAAAATCAAATTCACGCCTGGTGAAATTGAAAACCTCTGACATTTATTTCGTCGAGGCACTTAAAGATTACGTTGTAATCAATGCCTTGAACAGCAGGTATACCATTCACTCCACGATGAAAGATATTGAGAAGAAATTGCCAGGAGAGGATTTTATTCGTGTACACCGGTCTTTTATTGTCAGATTGGACAAAATTGCGGCCATCGAACAACCAAACCTGATTTTGGAAAATGACAAAAAAGTTATTCCCATTGGTGGTTCTTACAAAGATGACCTGAGCAATAAGATCAATCTGGTTTAGGCCATTCTGAAATCGAGCTGTTTCATTATCAGATCGGCTCCGTTCACTTTTACCTTCACTTTGTCCCCGAATTCAAATACTTCTTTGTAGCGGGAACCGATTATTTGGTTGGTTTTTTCATCAAAACGATACACATCGTCCTGTAAAGAGTTGAGCGGCACCATTCCTTCACATTTATTTCCTTCTAATTCCACATACATACCCCATCTGGTGAGACCACTGATGGTTCCGGCGAATACTTCCCCAATTTTATCGAGCATGAATTCCACCTGTTTGTATTTGATAGAGGCCCGTTCAGCATCGGATGCCCGTTTTTCCATGCTGGAGGAATGCTTACACAGCCGCTCGGTTTCATCTGCTGATACGCTCTTACCGTTGTGCTGATAATGGTGTAGCAAGCGATGGGCTATCAAATCCGGATACCTGCGGATTGGTGAAGTGAAATGGGTATAATAGTCGAAAGCCAGGCCGTAATGACCTATGTTTTCAGTGGAGTAGACCGCCTTCGACATCGTGCGAATAGCCATTTGTTTAATGATGTCTTCCTCAGGTTTGTCTTTCATCTGCCTCATCAATTCATTTAAAGCTGACGAAGCATTTTCCGGTTTTACGCTTTTTAATTTGTAGCCAAGTCGACCCACAAAATCGCGCAGGGTTGCCAGTTTATCCTCATCCGGTAAATCGTGAATCCGATAAACAAATGTTTTTGCCGTTTCTCCCTTTTTGGGAATGCCTATGTATGAGGCAACCTGCTTATTGGCCAATAACATAAACTCTTCAATAAGCCAGTTCGCTTCTTTGGTTATCTTTTGATAAACGCCAATCGGCTTGCCTTTTTCATCCAATTTGAATTTTACTTCCGCGCCGCCAAATTCCAGCGCCCCACTATCCAATCTCCTTTTTCGCATGGCTGTGGCCCAATTGTGAAGCCTTCGGATTTCATCCGAGTAATCGCCGTCAGCGCCTTCTATTATTTTTTGGGCATCTTCGTATGCAAAACGGCGTTTGCTTCGAATGATCGTTTTACCAAACCACTCCGCTATTTGTTTACCGTCTTCGGTAAATGTGAATACAGCCGACATACAGAGCTTGTCTTCATCAGGTCGCAGGGAGCAAACAAAGTTTGAAAGAACTTCCGGCAACATGGGGACCACCCGGTCCACCAAATACACGGAAGTAGCCCGTTTTACCGCCTCCGCATCGATAATGCTTCCCGGCTTTACGTAGTGCGACACATCGGCGATGTGCACGCCAACTTCATAATGACCATTCTCAAGTTTTTGCAAACTCAGGGCATCATCAAAGTCTTTGGCATCATCCGGGTCGATTGTAAAGGTTGGCACTTTGCGAAAATCTCTGCGGCTTGCTATTTCATCCGCTGAAATTTCCACCGGAACTTTTTCAGAGGCCTCCAGCACCGCATCAGGAAATTCAAAAGGCAATCCGAACTCAATGAGAATGGCGTGCATTTCAACTTCGTTGTCGCCAGGCTCGCCAAGCACCGTAATGATCTCACCGAACGGAGATTTTTTTTCGTTGTTCCAATCAAGCAGCTTCACAATGACTTTCTGTCCACTTTTGGCGCCGTTCAACTTGCTTTGATCTACATAAAAATCAACATGAATCCGCGCGTTGGTCGGCACGAAGAAGGCGTGGTTTTCAGCTATTTCGATGATACCAACGTATTGCTCAGTCCCGCGCGAAACCACATTCAAAACTTTGCCCTCAATCTGACCCCTGCGTCCCCCCGTGATGCTTATTTCTACGACATCCCCCTGCAATGCAATGCCCGTTTTACCTTCCTGAATATAGATGTCTGATTTCGATTTATCAGTCGAAACATATGCGGCTCCGGTTTTTGTAAAATCAATGGTACCCTGAATGACTGCAGTTTGATTGGGATGTATGGTGTATTTTCCGGTATCCGGTTGAAGTATCATTTCAAGTTCCACCAACTGATCCAGCACGGCCAGCACGTTCTTCCGACCTTCTGGTTCAGTCACTCCAAGTCGAGCGGCAATTTGTTTGTAGTTAAATTGTTTGTCAGGAAATTCCCGCAACAAATCTGTGATCTCCCCCCGAATATTTTCCTTTTTAGGGCTTCGGCTTTGGGGTATAAATTTGGATTTTTTCTTCTTACTCATACAGCCGCTGAAGATAAGAATAATACAACTGCTGATTTTTGCCGGGATACTGCTTTATTCACATCCGGAAAAGACCAAATTTCTGCATATCAACGAATTTAAAGGCAAATGGCGGATTGTTATGTCGCTGTGTATATTTGTGAAAAACGCGGATATGCTTTCCAACACTATTCAAGATGCCCTAAATGCTCAAATCGAAGTTGAAGGCACTTCGTCTCAATTTTATCTCGCCATGGCCAGTTGGGCTGAAACAGAAGGCCTCAATGGGGTGTCCCGTTTTTTATACAGGCACAGCGACGAGGAAAGACAGCATATGCTAAAATTGATCAAGTACGTAAATGAACGCGGAGGCAGGGCTGAAATCCCTACTCTAAACAAACCACCAAAGAAGTTTGAATCGATACAAAGTATTTTCAAAGCTCTTTTTGATCACGAGGCCAGGGTGACCGAAGAAATCAATGGCGTGGTGGACATTTGTCTAAAGGAGAAAGATTACACCACCCACAATTTTATGCAGTGGTATGTATCAGAGCAAATAGAAGAAGAAGCCCTGGCGCGCACCATTCTTGACAAATTAAATCTGATAGGAAATGATAAAGGAGGATTATATTTGTTCGACAGGGATTTGGAAGTGCTGAATGCCCCAACCAGGACATCAGGACATTGATATAATTCCGGGAAACTTTACGTCAAAAGCCTCCGTATAGCAAACAAGTTTAATTCATAGTGCAACGTTCAAAAGAATTTTTATTTGAAATGCTACCGGTCTCGCAAACCCATACATTAGCACCACACCCAAGGGTGTAATATGAAAAATTTTTTACTGCTCATAGCTTTATTTGTCTCTACTGTTGCATATTCGCAGCAGGTTCCGGAATTCGAAGGAAAGGATACCGGGGCAATGGTTAAAGCATTTTATCTGTATCATTTTGCGAAACTCGTAGATTGGCCAGATGAATACAAAAAGGGAAATTTTGTCATTTCAGTGATGGGTGGGGGTAGTTTGCATCAGGAATTGGTAAAAAAGTACAACACTAAGCAAATAGGAAGTCAACAGATTGAAATTAGAAAGTTGTCAAAAACCCTTAACATCAGTCAGTGCCATATGTTGTTCATTGGAAGTGAGTACGCTGCATTTCTCCCACAGATTACGGAGTCGATGAAAAATATGCCCACTTTGATTGTGGGAGAAGCAAAGGGAGCCCTGAATAAAGGTGTTGCCGTCAATTTTGTGGTAGAGGACAGTAATTTACAGTTTGAACTCGATGTAGCAAACGCAACGCAGAGGAATTTATACGTCGGCACCACCTTAAAAAGTTTAGCCATTCGTGTCCAATAGGCCTATGATCAAGATATATTATATATCGATTTTACTCTTGATTTTCCCTCTGGGAATTCAAGCTCAATCCATCGACGAATTGATGCAGAGAGCCTATCTTCATTTTAACGAAAAGCAATATGATTTGGCAAGGGCAGATATCGATGAGGCTGTTTTAAATCGGAAAGGCAGTGAAAACCCCATGGCATGGCATATTCGAGGATTCGTATACAAAGATATTTTTATCCATAAGGACGTTATGAACCCACACAGTGAATCACGCGATATTGCTGTAGAATCTCTTCAGCGATCAATTTTTCTGGATGGAGAAGGAAAGTTTTATGAGAATAATCAACGGGCGCTTAAATACCTTGCCACATCTTATTGGAATGATGCATCAGAAATTATAAATAATCCGAATATTCAAACAGTTGGAGATGCAACAGATTATTTTGAAAAATTCCAGGCCGTCTATGATCAACTCATTCCGGATTCATCCTATCTGAAAAGAGATGTGGATTTTTACCTTGCCCTCGCTACCGCTCTCCGAAGGATCTACGAAAGTGACCGCGCTGCGAATGAGGAATACTGGCTGCAATCCAATAACTATCTCAAAAAAGTGCTAGAGCTCGATCCTCAAAATTTCGATGCCAACTATTCCCTTGGAGTTTCCTATTACAATAAAGGAGCGCATAGTTTAGAGAAACTGCCAGAGATTGAAATTTTTGATATCTACCGGGTCCAGGGCGAGAGCATCCGAAGCATTCAGGGTGCACTGCCCTTCATGATCAAGGCCTACGAAATCAACCCTGAAAGAATTGAAGCCATCAAGGGTTTGAAGTGGATCCATTTCAATCTTCATCAGTATGAGGAGAGTGATAAGTACGATCAGAAGTTGAATCCGTTGGATAAATAAATAAAAAGGCGATAAAACATAAATTGTATGAGACCTAGGTTTACCATTAGTCGTAAAATAGGATCCAGTTTTGCAGTTCTGCTTGTTTCTACACTTGTTGTCTTCTTTCTCACATACGATACACTTCGCGAAGGCAGATCTATCAATGATAAAATCACAACCGTATTCAATCCATCCGTTTCCGCCCTTGAACAATTAAAAAGTGCTATACTTCGATCCAGAACATCCATAAATCATTGGGCCTACGTCCAGTCGCGTGAGGATACCCAGGAGAAAATGTCTTTGGTTGAACTCATTAACTATGAAATTCCAGCACTGAAAGCTACAGTGGACACTTTCAGTCTGAAATGGACTGATCAGGAACGCAGGAAGAAAGAAAAGATCTATTCCGAGCTTGATGAACTTCTTGAAATGTATGCGGAAGTACAGCGAACTTTGCACGATATGCAAAGCTACGACGACCCATATGCCCGGTTTTTGATGACTGAGTATGCAGAGGAAGGAGGTACCATTTTCACAAAATCAAATCAGGTAATCAATGCGCTGAGCGAATTGATCGCTGAACAGCGATTGAATACCACCCAGGATAGTATCACGATGATCAATTCCTTCGATACGCTTGAAGGCTATTTGAGAAATATGAGTCTGGCCTTATTTTTATTCGGTCTTCTGATCGCTGTTTTTACGATTAGGAGTATCGTGAAGCCGGTATCTCGCCTGAAAGAAATTCTGCTTGGGCTTGGTAAGGGGATTTTTCCCAGAAGTGCCGTGCTCGACACAGGCGATGAGATAGGTGAAATGAGCATGGCCCTGGAGCAATTGGTCAAAGGATTAAAAAGAACCACAGAATTTTCACGGGAAGTAGGTCGGGGAAATTTTGATATTGAATATGAACCGCTTTCAGAAGATGATGAGTTGGGAAAAGCACTTCTGTTCATGCGAGATGAACTGAAGGAAGGCGAACGACAAAAACTGGAAAATGAGAGAATTCTTGAGGAAAAAGTAGAAGAACGCACCAAAGAAGTTACAAAGCAAAAGAACAAAATAGAAAAGCAAAACGAGCAGCGAAAGGAGCTTCTGGAAAACATTACGGCAAGTATTCGATATGCAAAACGCTTACAGGAGAGTATTCTTCCCGCTAATGAAAACATTAATAAACTACTTCCTGAAAATTTCATCTTCTATAAACCCAAGGACATTGTTTCCGGAGATTTTTACTTTGTAAAAGAACACAAAGGGAAAGTGGTGTTTGCAGCGGTCGATTGCACCGGACACGGTGTTCCCGGGGCATTTATGAGTCTGGTTGGACACAATGCTTTAAACAGGGCACTTGCTGAAAACACCGATCTCGACCCGGCTGAAATAATCAATGGCCTGAGCAAATACGCTGCAAATGCGCTCAACCGAACTAAGGAGCTCAATTCGGGCCGCGACGGAATGGATATGGCACTTTGCGTGTACGATGCGGCAGCTGCCACAATCGATTATTCTGGTTCAAACAGCCCGCTGTACCTTATACGAAGTGGTGATGTCTTGATTACCAAAGCTGATAAAATAGCTATAGGTTCTCCTGATCATGCAGATTTTAACTTCACAAAAAATCGTGTGAATCTCGAAGATGGTGACATGATCTATATTTTCTCCGACGGATACGTCGATCAGTTCGGTGGGAGCGAAGGACGCAAATTCATGTATGCCCCTTTTCGGGAAATGCTTTTGGCAGTATCCACGATGCCAGTAAAGGATCAGTGGCAGGTTATTTCTGATACCCTGGATAAATGGCGTCGGGGCGCTGGAGTAGTGCACGAGCAGGTTGACGACATCCTGATCATTGGTGTAAGACACCAAAAGGTAGCCTAACCCACTCCGGTATACGCTCCGAAAATGCTCACCTGTGTGGTTTCTTTGGGATTTAATAACATGGCCGGTATTTGTGCAGAATTTGTGATGATGTTCTGGACATAGTTTCCACCAATCAGATTTACAAGACTGTTTTCCGGAAGGTTCATGATGCAAATCAAATCAGCATCAATGTCATTGGCAAAATTGATTACACCCTCATCGAAATTAGAGCTCTTTTCACCACTTACTCGAGCCGTATGCTGAATCCCTTTTTCTTGAAAGTAACTTTCCGCGTATTTCATATTGCGGTCTACCTGATTGCGGAGATACTCATCGGTTTCCCGTGGCACAATGATATGGACGCGTGAATCAAAATACTTCGCCATATCGGCTACCATTCTTAACTTTTGCTTGGTTTCCTGATGCAAGTCAAGCGGAACAACGATATCATCATAGCCATTTTCTTTGATTTTCCGCTCCTGGACGATAATCACCGGTGTTTTCGAACTCGTTACGATACGCAATGCGTGACTCCCTGTGATAAATTGAAGTCCACGCATGCCATGCGTGCCCATAATTACCAAAGAGGCATCCACCTCGTCCACGAGATCTCCGATGTCTTCGTATATAGTGCCAACCCGTGCGATGGTATCAATGTCGAAGTCATAATCTTCAAAAGTCATTTTTTTAGCTACCTGAAGTTTGGTTTTTGCCTCTTCGAGCATATCTGCTTTCGGAACGATATGCACCAGCGCCAGCGTGGAGCCAGATGATTGAGCCACTTTCACGGCATGGTTGACCGCTGTCTGTCCGACTTTCGAGAAATCTGTAGGAACAAGAATGAGTTTCTTTTTCATGAAATTGGGATGAATTTACCTTGGTTCAAATATACATGAAAAACATTCGGAGCACTGAAAAGGGGGTGATCAAAACCAAAGATTTGAAGCAAAGAAAACATACTTTTTTTAGAGTTGAATATAACTTATGAAAGTGGTGCACCGCTGAATTCAACAAAAAGTGCGACAGTGCTCAAAAAACAAAGAGGGCTGCCTTTTGACAACCCTCTATGAGCTCCTCCTCATGGGCTCGAACCATGGACCCTCTGATTAACAGTCAGATGCTCTAACCAGCTGAGCTAAGGAGGAGTAAATAAACCCGAAATTGGGGTGCAATATTACTGCAAAAGTTGGGATTAACCAATATCTTTGCAAAAAAAAACATAACACATGAGTCTTCTTGTTGTTGGTACAGTGGCATTCGACAAAATAAGCACGCCATTCGGACAATCTGATAAAATTGTTGGTGGAGCAGCCACATATATCGCCCTTGCAGCCAGTCAGTTTACAAAAAAGATTAACCTAGTTTCAGTTATTGGTGATGATTTCCCCAAAGAGTTTCTCCAAGAAATGAAAAACCGTTCTATCGATCTTCAGGGACTTCAAATCAAGGAAGGGGAAAAGTCATTTTTCTGGGAGGGTAAATACCACTATGATATGAATTCACGCGATACATTGGATACCCAATTGAATGTACTCGCAGATTTCGATCCGGTGCTCCCTGAAAGCTACGTTGATTGTGATTTTTTGATGCTGGGTAATCTTGCCCCTTCCGTGCAACTTTCCGTATTGGATCAGCTGGGTAACAGGCCCAAATTGGTGGTGCTCGATACGATGAATTTCTGGATGGACATCGCGATGGAGGATCTGAAAAAGGTCATCGCGAGGGTGGATGTATTAACGATCAACGATGAAGAGGCAAGGCAGCTGAGTGGAGAATACAGTCTTGTGAAAGGAGCAAGAAAGATATTGGAAATGGGACCGAAATACCTCATTATTAAAAAAGGAGAAAATGGCGCACTGCTGATGGATCGGGATAATATGTTTTACGCACCAGCCATGCCCCTCGAGGAGGTCATGGATCCCACAGGAGCCGGCGATACATTTGCTGGTGGATTTATGGGCTATCTTGACAACTCGCGCGATATTTCTTTTGAGAATATGAAACGCGCGGTGATTGTCGGCTCAGCACTGGCAAGTTACAGCGTCGAGAAGTTTGGAACAGAACGGCTTTTAACTTTGACCGAAGAAGAAATCGATCACCGTATCCAGCTATTTGTTGATCTTGTTGACTTCGATATTTTGCTCGTAGACTAGAAGAGAGATTTGTCCACTGATTCATAACCCTCATCAGGAGGAAGGTTGAGCTGTTTGGCCGCATTTACCGCGAGCTGATCACATCTTTCATTTTGTACGTGCCCGGCATGGCCTTTTACCCATTCGAATTTTATCTGATGAGGCGCTATAGCATGCAAAAAGCGCTTCCATAAATCGGGATTTTTACGGTTGGCAAACTTCTTTCGTTCCCAGTTGTAAACCCACTTTTTTTCAACAGCATCTACCACATATTTGCTGTCGCTGAATACGGTCACGTCCTTACAAGAATGTTTGAGCGTTTCCAGAGCGATAATGACACTCAGCAATTCCATCCGGTTATTGGTGGTGAAACGGAAGCCTTGTGATAACTCTTTGTAATGCCCTTTGTCGGTTGTCATGATCGCGCCAAAACCCCCGGGACCTGGGTTGCCCAGTGCAGAACCGTCTGTGTAAATATTAATTTTCACGCTCTGCCATTTTATCAATCAGCATTTCGATGATTTCCGGAAACCACCGGTGTTCAAGCGCCTGTATTTTTTTTTGAAGTGTATCCACTGTTTCATCTGCGCCAACATCCAGGCGCGCCTGAAAGATAATTTTGCCTTCATCGTAGTGTCCGTCCACATAATGAATGGTGATGCCGCTTTCTGTTCGTTTGGCATCTATTACCGCCTGATGGACGCGGTGTCCGTACATTCCTCTTCCACCAAAATCTGGAAGAAGAGCAGGATGGATGTTGATAATCCGGTCGGAAAAGTGTGAAACGAGTACATCGGGAACCCTTCTAAGAAATCCGGCAAGAACGATCAGCTTAATTTTGTATTCGAGCAGCTTCCCAAGCACGGCCTGTGGATTTTCTGCAAAGGTGGCGTTCGAAAAATGCAAGGAATCAATTTGATTGTCGCTGGCATGTTTCAACACGCCGGCTTCAACTTTATTGGTTACAACAAGTGCCACCCGAATGAAATCGTGCTGCCGAAATTGCCTGATAATCTTTAAAGCGTTCGACCCATTGCCCGAAGCGAAAATCGCGATGTTAAACTTTTCCATTTTGCATTGCAAAGGTAATTTTCAAAACTAAGTTATACGGCGAGATCCACCTAACCGGGCTGCAAAGATATATCTATCATTTCCATACCCGCATCTTTACTATTGCCATCAAAGTGGCGGTTTCATATGTGTTAGATGATATTTTTCGTGATTTTAAATTTGTTCAAGACGAAATAGGATGCCTAGATGATTGCCAGAGACGAGACGTCTGATCACTTATATATTGTATAATTTGACCTGAGCGCGCGCGATTGGCTTTGACCTACAATGATTTCGATCAGACTTATTAGCTTAGTTCACCGAATACGTGTGCGTATTTTGTAGATAGGCGTTTTATTCATTTATTTGCAGTCCAAAATCTAAACACTAAACCTGTACTGTTATGTCAGATATCAAGTCAAAAGTAACGAAGATCATCGTTGATAAATTAGGTGTCGACGAGTCTGAAGTGACCTCAGAAGCGAGTTTCACCAATGATCTCGGAGCAGACTCACTCGACACTGTAGAACTAATCATGGAGTTCGAAAAAGAATTTAATATTGCGATTCCAGATGATCAGGCTGAAAAAATTGGCACGGTAGGTCAGGCAGTTGAGTATATCCAGAACAACGTAAAGTAAAAATATGGAGCTCAAACGCGTTGTCGTCACAGGCATCGGGGCGCTTACTCCTATTGGTAATACCGCCGGTGAATATTGGCAAAGTCTTATCAATGGAGTAAGCGGAGCAGCTCCAATTACGCTTTTTGATGCTTCAAAATTCAAAACACAGTTCGCCTGCGAGGTAAAGGGTTTCGATGTCAATGACCATTTTGACAGAAAAGAAGGTCGCAAATTAGATCCGTATTCTCAATTTGCCATGGTGGCCTCTTCGGAAGCTGTATTAGATGCCGGTTTGCTCGACTCCAATATCGACGTCGATAGAATCGGCGTTATTTGGGGTTCCGGGATTGGAGGGCTTACCACAGTCCAAGAGGAAATAACGAATTTTTCCAAGGGTGATGGAACTCCAAGGTTTAATCCGTTTTTTGTGCCTAAAATGATCGCTGATATCGCAGCAGGTCTCATTTCCATAAAATATGGGTTCCGTGGCCCCAATTATGCCACAGTTTCTGCTTGTGCATCTTCCACCAACGCTATAATCGACGCCTATAATTTGATCAGACTTGATTTGGCGGACGCTTTTATATGTGGTGGTTCTGAGGCTACTGTGAATGAAATAGGGGTAGGTGGATTCAATGCCTTGCACGCATTGTCGCAGCGCAATGATTCTCCATCCACTGCTTCAAGACCCTTTGATCGCACCCGTGATGGTTTTGTTCTTGGGGAAGGAGCCGGAGCCCTAATCCTCGAAGAACTAGAACACGCCCTGAAAAGGGGTGCGAAAATCTATGCGGAAGTTGCCGGTGGCGGTATGTCTGGAGATGCATACCATATTACAGCGCCTCATCCGGAAGGACTCGGCGCGCTGAATGTGATGAAAGCGGCTCTGAGGGATGCGAAAATGAATCCTTCGGAAATTGATTATGTCAATGTTCATGGCACATCGACTCCTCTTGGCGATGTCGCAGAAACCAAAGCGATCCTCAAGACCTTTGGCAATCATGCATATAAGCTCAATATATCATCCACAAAGTCGATGACCGGACACCTTCTGGGTGCTGCAGGCGGTATAGAGGCCATAGCTTGTATACTTGCTATAAAACACGACATCGTACCTCCCACAATTAATTTTACAGAAGCGGATCCTGATATTGACAACAATTTGAATTTCACCTTCAATGTAGCCCAGGAAAGGGTTGTCAACGCTGCTCTGAGCAATACCTTTGGTTTTGGAGGTCACAATACGTCCGCGATTTTCAAGAAATTCAAAGACTAATCTCACTTGAATTTTCGATCCATTTTTGCAAGTAATCTGTCCCCCAGAGAGCGGGAAATTGCGAAGATGTTAAAAGAGGATCTATCGGTCTCTTACAGGCATATTGAAATTTATTCAATTTCCCTCCGGCACAAGTCCGCGGCCCGAAATATCCATAACAAACCGGATACAAGCAATGAGCGTCTTGAATTTTTGGGAGATGCTATACTTGACGCTGCCGTGGCAGATTATCTTTTTAAAAAATACCCCAACCTTGATGAGGGAGAGCTTACGAAAATGAAAAGCCGGTTGGTAAGTCGCATCAATTTGAATAAACTTGCCGAAAAAATTGGCGTGGATCAACTTCTTGAAACAGACCTTCAGGCAACGCATTCACGGGAGTCGCTGGGTGGAAATGCCTTGGAAGCTCTCCTTGGAGCAATTTATATTGATCAGGGGTATGATAAAGCTTACCGAGCCATTATACGCCTTTTCGAAAAACATGCAGATGTGATAAATGTGGCTTATGTCGAATCTGACTTCAAGAGCCGATTGTTTGAAGAAGCGCATAAAAAGAAAGTGGACGTCCGATTTTCAACCAGAGTTATTGGTGAAGAACAAGGTCGAAAAATGTTTTTTTCTGAAGTATATTTTGATCAGACAATCCGCGGTTCAGGTGAAGGATTATCAAAAAAAAGCGCTGAACAACTCGCGGCAAAATTTGCATTATCGCAGTTAAATCATTCAGAAACGTAGTTTTTTCATAGCTTCGTGTTCGATTGACAAGAAGTATGGCAAAATTGGTCCTGGATATCATAGAAGAATACCCTTTTCTTCTTTTTGGGATCAGTTCAACTGCAAGTGATTATAGAATCTGTTGGAGTTTAAACAAAGCGCTGACTCTTTCAATGAAGCGTGAAAAATCAGTGGAACTTTTTAAAAAAGGGTCCGGTGTTTCCGAGCATTGCTTGTATACCTATGCTTCTGAATTAGAACAGGCCACTTACAGATTTGTAGAAAACAAGGTGGGGGGAAGTTTACTCCTTTCGGAAATACCCAAAGCAGATTATTTTCTAATGGTCGATAATAGCCCGGCTGTAGATTCAAATGAACTACTTAGAAAATTGAGAGCTATAAAAATCATCCGGATGGCCTTTCCGGTAAATATTGAAAGCTTGAAAATGAAACAAAATTTATTGTTGACAACATGATATCAAAGAGAACAAAAATTGTTGCTACCCTCGGCCCGGCATCTGCAAGCGTTGAGCAGATCTCAAGGATGATCGAAGCAGGATTGGACGTGTGCAGGATCAATTTTTCACACGGTTCGCATGAGTTGCACGCAGGTACCATTGCCAATATCCGGCAAGCTGACAAAAATCTCGGAACGCATACCTCAATTCTCGCTGACTTACAGGGACCTAAGCTCCGTGTGGGAAAGATCGAGGGAGGACTTATGACGTTGGTAGAAGGTGAAATGATTGCATTTACCACCATAGAAGCCAATTCGAGCAATGAAAAGCTATTTATGACCTATCCAGAATTTCCCCGGGATGTAAGGGTAGGCGACCGGATTTTGCTCGATGATGGAAAACTGGCACTGGAAACCACCTTTACCAATGGAAAGGATGAAGTGCAGGCACGCGTCATTTACGGCGGAATTCTTACCAGCAACAAGGGTGTAAACCTGCCAAACACGAAAATTTCCCTGCCTTGTCTTACCGAAAAAGATTTGAAAGATCTCGATTTCGTACTAGACCAGAATGTGGATTGGATTGGATTGTCATTTGTGCGATCTGCACGGGATATCATAGAACTCCGGTACCTGATCAACGCGAAAGAGAAACACGCGCGTATTGTCGCCAAAATTGAGAAACCTGAAGCGATCGAGGACATTGACGACATCATCGCCGAGACAGATGCCCTGATGGTAGCCCGGGGAGATCTTGGTGTGGAAATTCCTCTGCAAAATGTGCCGATGATCCAGAAAATGCTCGTTAGAAAGAGCCTTAAGAATGGAAAACCTGTGATCGTGGCTACCCAGATGATGGAAAGCATGATCGAAAACAGCACGCCAACCAGAGCTGAAGTGAATGATGTGGCCAACGCGGTGCTTGATGGAGCTGACGCCGTAATGCTCAGTGCCGAAACCTCGGTGGGAAAATATCCTGTTAAAGTAATCGAGACGATGGTTAAGATCGTGCATGAAGCCGAAAAGGTCGATACCATTTATCACCACGAGGAACCGCCAGCTGAAGGAAGAGAAGAGCGATTTATTACCGATTCGATTTGTTTTAATGCGACCAGATTAGCAAACCGCGTGAAAGCTGCTGCCATTATCACCATGACCGTATCGGGTTATACCGGCTTTAAAATTTCCAGTCAACGCCCCCGGGCCCGTATTTTCGTCTTTACAGGAAATAAAAATCTTCTCACCCAAATGAGTTTGGTTTGGGGTGTTAAGACGTATTTCTATGACAAAATGGTGAGTACCGACCATACCATGGCCGATATCAAATACATCCTTAAGAAGCAAAAATTAGTAAAAGAGGGCGACCTGACCATCCATTTGGCCAGCATGCCCATCAATGAAACAGGGATGACCAATATGCTGAAGCTCGATAAATCCTGATTTTTACCAGGCTCCTTTGAATTGTCTTAGAAACCGGATGTCGTTCTCAAACAGCATCCGTATATCACCGATCTGAAACCGGTTCATGGCGATACGCTCAATACCCATTCCGAATGCATAGCCGGAGTAGATTGATGAATCAATTCCGGATGCCTCCAAAACAGCGGGGTCAACCATACCACAACCCATAATTTCGAGCCATCCGGTACCTTTTGTGATCCGGTGGTCGGTTTCATTCTCCAAACCCCAATATACATCTACCTCGGCGCTGGGTTCGGTGAAGGGAAAATAGGATGGTCTCAGTCTTATTTCGGTTTTACCAAAAAATGCTTTCGCAAAATATTCTATGGTCTGCACCATATCCGCAAAACTCACCCCTTTATCAATGTACAACCCTTCCACCTGATGAAAAATACAGTGAGAACGTGAAGAAATTGCTTCATTGCGGTATACGCGACCAGGTGCAATGATCCGGATGGGTGGTTGCTGAGATTCCATTACCCGTACCTGAACAGATGAGGTATGTGTGCGCAAGGCGATATCGGGGTTTTTCTCAATGAAAAATGTATCCTGCATGTCTCGCGCCGGGTGTTCTTCCGGGAAATTCAAAGCAGAAAAGTTGTGCCAGTCGTCTTCTATCTCCGGTCCTTCAGCTATCGTGAAGCCAATTCGTTTAAAAATATCTTCGATTTCCTTTCGAACGAGTGACACCGGATGGCGGCTGCCGATCTCTTCCTGACCGGATGTCCGGCTCAAATCAGTGCGATTGCGATTCCCACTCCCGGATTTTTCCAGATCGGCGGTAAGCGTTTCAATCCGCTCTTCTACTGCTGCGCGAATTTGGTTCATGCGCAATCCGTGAATTTTTCTCTCCTCTGGAGAAAGGTCTTTCATTTCGCCGGCGAGAGACTTTAGCAATCCCTTCTTACCCAGATATTTCAAGCGGAAAGACTCAATCTCATCTTTTGAAGAGGACTTGAACTGCGCTATTTCCTGGAGAAGTTCATCATGGGTCAGTTCCATTTTTTCTTCTCAATTTTCATGGTCATTTTCACGTCTTTCAAAGGGCGATTCATACGGTCGACTGGCTGAGCAGCAATGGAATCGATAATGTCCAATCCTTCCACCACTTCGCCAAATACGGTGTAATCATCATCCAGAAACGGCGTGCCTCCAAGTTCGGCGTACGTGGCCACCTGCTCCGCTGTATAAGGCGCAGTGGTGGCTGATTTTCTCTTTACACCACTTGTCGGCTTTCCTTGTACAACGTAAAATTGAGAGCCTGAAGATTCCTTTTTGGGATTCATAGCGTCACCTTGTCTGGCAGCAGACAATGCGCCTTTTTTGTGTATGAATTGCGTATTAAATTCTGCCGGAATGGTATAATCCGGACCGCCTTTTCCCAGGCCTGTGCCTGCGGCCGCATTGCGCGATTCAGGATCACCTCCCTGCACCATAAAACCTTCAATGACGCGGTGAAACAAGAGGTCGTCGAAAAAACCTTCCTTAACAAGTTTCAGGAAATTGGCTTTATGCAAAGGTGTTTCATCGTATAGCAGGATGGTCATATCTCCAAATTCAGTGCTCAAAACAACCATTTCTGTTTTTTGCGCGTCATTGGAGTTGGTAAAACCAACCATGATCAGCGCAAGCACCAGCGTAAAAATGGCTACCAGCTGTGTTGGTTTTATTGAATTACTGTAAATAAATTTCATATTTTTGATTCTTCGTATCAGGTGCGAATTTAAGAAACCCGTCACAATGAAAACTCAACTCACTGCTTTATTTGTAATAGTTTCGGTTGCTATCTTCAGTTTCTCTTGTAATCCTGTTGAGGATACAGTGGCAGAGGTGAGGGTTGTCACTCCAAATGGCACACCTGTGCCAGGTGCTGAAGTACGAATGTTCGGACAGGGCACGATCGATGAAACAGAGGTCGGAAATATTCGAATGGATGATACAGAGTTTACCGATGCGAATGGCTTGTGTGTATTTGATTACACCGAATTATACAAACCAGGACAAAGCGGCTTTGCCATTCTCAATGTGGAAATTACCAAAGAATTTCCCGACAGCATCGCATTTGTAGAAGGGATTATGAAGATTGTGGAGGAGGAAACGACCCGCAAAACCTTCAGGATTGAATAATGCCTTCTGCATCGAAATAGTCTACAACTGCTTTTCTCATTAAAAGTTTTTGTTCCGAATCATTCAGGTAGGGAAGGTTTTTTAGTGCTTCGAAGTGAGGCCATCCGTCATCATCAAGATGCAAAAATTTGTAATATCCGTACGGGGTCAGCACCGTGCAAATCGCAATGTGCATGAGGTCAAGCTTCTCGTCCTTTTTAAACCGCCGCAAACCATCACCCAATTCCTGTACACCTATCAGAAACAATATTGCTTCGAGATCAATATCTTCCCCAAACTGTTTTTCAAGCCGCGATATCAAAGATCTCCAGCGGGTTTCAAATTCGTAATCCATTTTGCAAATTTACAACCTTGGGCGCACTTCGCGTCTCGTGATAATTTTCTTAATTTGGTATCATCATGCTGAAGGATATTTCTATCAATCAAATTCTGTTTTTGGATATTGAAACCGTACCGGAGGTTTATTCATTTACTGACCTGGACGAGAACCGTCAGAAACTTTGGAGTGACAAGACCAAATATTTTCAAACCAGGGATGGATTGGATGCCGGACAGGTTTATGAAAAGGCGGGAATTTACGCCGAGTTTGGTAAGGTGATCTGTATTTCGACTGCATTTGTATACCAAAAGGAGGGTCGCCCACGACTGCGCATCAAATCTTTTAGCGGGGACGATGAAAAAGAGGTTTTATCCGCATTTTCAAAAGTATTAGACGATCATTTTTCCGGATTGGATAAATACCTTTGCGGACACAATATCAAAGAGTTTGACATTCCTTATATGGCCCGCAGGATGCTTTTGAATGGGTTGCATTTACCGGAGATGATCAACCTTCCGGGAAAAAAACCCTGGGAAGTTCGTCATCTCGACACCCTGGAATTATGGAAATTTGGTGACTACAAGCATTTTACCTCATTGAATCTTTTGACAAATTTGTTCGGTATACCTACACCAAAAGATGACATTTCAGGCGCAGATGTTGCGCGCGTATATTGGGAAGATTCCGATCTCGGTCGAATCACGAAATACTGCGAAAAAGACACCATTGCTGTAGCCCATCTTATGCACCGTTTTAAGAATTTACCCCTCATTCCTGAAGAAGACCTAGAATATGTATAACTTTTACATTACATCTGCATGTTATATTGTGGTTTCCTTTGGAATATTATCCTGTTCACAAGAGCCTGCTTCCGAAAAAATTTCCATTGTAAAAGTGGTCTGTTTGCCGGAAAAAGGTGAACGATTCCGGGGTTTGCAACTTGGAAGCAATTACAGTGACGTGGTTTCCCTTGAGAAACTTCGGTTGGTATCAGATGCGGATAGCATTTTGGAGTATGAGAAAACTTTTTTATGGTCAGATGACAGCATTAGAATGGTAGTCTATTATGCTTTCGATTCCTACGGATTGTTCGAAATTCAGGTCGATCTGTTTGCACAAACAAAATCGTCGGTCGACAACGCATTTCAGGAGTTTGAAACCCATTATGACAGCCTTTTCGGAGAGCCAAACTGCGCGGGACTTATGTGCAGATGGACCACAGTGAGTCCGACTAACAATGTGGTCGAGATTACTTTGAGCAATGAATCTGTGGAAACTACAAAACCTTTTTTGAGCATTAATTACCTCGAACCATTGAGCAATGAAATCTGATTTGCCTGTGCTTCAGGTATCCGATTTAACGGTATCATTTGGTAAGGGGGCACATTCGAAAAATGCCGTAGAAAATATTCACTTCACACTCCACAAGGGCGAAACTCTCGGCATCGTAGGTGAATCCGGATCAGGCAAAAGCCTCACATCACTGGCCATTATGGGTTTATTGCCTTTATCGGCAGAAGTGAAATCTGGTCGGATACTTCTTGAAACTGGCGGTCAACAATCCCTTGACATCATTCAAGCCTCTTCCGAAAGCGTTAGATTAATTCTGGGCAAGCGCGTCGCGATGATTTTTCAGGAGCCGATGACTTCATTAAATCCGGTGCAGACATGCGGAGATCAGGTCGCAGAAGCGCTTCGCCATCACCTGCGCATTTCCCATGCTGAAGCGCGGTTGCGGACGATTGCCCTTTTTACGGAAGTGGAGCTACCCCGCCCTGAAGCCATGTTTGACAGCTATCCCCATCAGATTTCTGGCGGGCAAAAACAGCGGGTGATGATCGCCATGGCCATGTCGTGCGAACCCGACGTCTTAATCGCTGATGAACCCACCACGGCCCTCGATGTAACTGTCCAAAAACGCATCCTCCAATTGCTTGTAAAGCTCAAGGAGAAAAACAATATGGGCCTGATTTTTATCACCCACGACCTCGGTGTGGTAGCGGAAGTGGCTGATAAAGTATTGGTGATGTATCGTGGCAAGGTACTCGAAGAAGGTACAGTGAAAGGTATTTTTAAAAATCCTGCCGATCCCTATACGCGTGCTTTGATTGCATGCAGACCGCGACTTGATTCCCGTCCGGACAGACTGCCTACCGTTGCCGATTTTTTGAAGAATGACCAGGCATTTAAAAATAATCTGGAAAACGTGGTGAGGCGGACGACGCAAGTGCATGAAAATGAGCTTATCGTAGTGTCTAATCTCAATGTTTGGTTTCCTTCGGAAAAAGATTGGAAAGGAAAACCGACATCATATGTTTATGCGGTGAATGACGTAAGTTTTTCTGTAAAAAAAGGCGAAACGCTGGGACTCGTTGGCGAGTCAGGATGTGGAAAAAGTACGTTGGGAAGGGCGATCCTTAGTCTGATTCCAGCACATTCAGGCAGTGTGATGTATCATAGTGAAGACCTTACAAAACTTGGCGACCGACACATGCGCCCATTTCGAAAGAAACTTCAATTGATTTTTCAAGATCCGTATTCTTCTCTCAATCCGCGGATGACTGTGGAGCAGACGCTCCTGGAACCATTGCTCGTGCATAAATATTCCAACGATAGAAAGGAGCGGGAACAGCGGGTACGTATGATTATTGATCGGGTGGGCCTTGCGGAAAATGCCTTGCAGAAATATCCGCATGAGTTTTCCGGCGGTCAACGGCAGCGGATATGCATTGCGCGGGCTTTGATGGTACAGCCTGAATTCATTGTTTGCGATGAATCTGTATCAGCACTGGACGTTTCGGTACAAGCCCAGGTACTCAATTTACTGAATGAATTGAAAGAGGATTTTGGCCTGACCTATATTTTTATATCACACGATTTGTCCGTGGTGAAATACATGTCAGATCGGATGATTGTGATGCGCCAGGGTAAAATCGAAGAAATGGGTGAGGTGGAAAGCCTCTACACCAATCCGCAAAGTGACTATACGCGTGAATTGATTTCGGCGATTCCTGCCATGTTATAAGATTGCAGATTCTATTTTTTCTTTCCAACGCAGATTACAGAAAGCCCGATTTTATTCATAATCAGACGATCAATCACTTTGAATACGGGCACCAGTGCATTGTAAAGACCCATTTGCCCTTCCGGTATACTTTCATTTTTCATTAATTTTCCGGAAACATACCATCCCAGAATGCCGATAAAGTTGAAATATTGCTCATGAACGATTTCGAATTCATTCGCCTTAAAAAGTCTGGCCAAACCTGACCGGGTATACCGACGATAATGCTCCAGAGCCAGATCAAACGAATTATAGAGCGATTGATAAGCAGGCACCAAAATCACCAAATTTCCTCCCGGTTTTAGCATTTTTCGGGCGTTTTGTATGGCCAGATGGTCGTCTTTGATATGCTCTACAACATTGAGAGCGAAAATACTATCGTACCGGTTTAAGTGGTCGGCATATTTGACAGCAAAATTGGCATCAACCAGATCAATAAGATACACACCTTTTAAATTGGGGTACGAATTGAATTTTTTCTGCAGTTTATCGCAATAAGATTTTCTAATATCGGTGAGGGTAATCGTTTTTCCGTCTTCGAGATAATGCCCGGAGATATTTCCGATTCCACTGCCAATTTCGAGAATTTCTCCCTTGGTATGTTTGGATATTACCCGGTACATCCAACGATTGAACTGGTCGGCTCCGCTGATTGCATCTAAAGTGGATTCTCCAATTTGATCGTCTTCCTTGTATTGAAATTCGCTCATTTACTAAATATATTGTACTTAAGTATGCAGTATATGGCGCGAAAACCATCTTTCCATCCAATCTTCTTCCCTTCTGCATAAGTGCGGCCATAATAGGATATACCCACTTCATAGAACCGGACATTTTTCACACGCGACAATTTGGCTGTGACCTCTGGTTCAAATCCAAAGCGATTTTCCTTTAAAGCGATACTTTTGATAATATCCGCTCTCATGAGTTTGTAACATGTTTCCATGTCGGTGAGATTGAGATTGGTCAGGACATTGGAAAGTGTGGTGAGCCACTGATTGCCCTTGCTGTGCCAGAAGAAGAGAATTCTGTGGGGCTTTCCGCCAATAAACCTTGAGCCATACACCACATCTGCAAAACCTTCCAATATAGGTTTTAAAAGGAGGTTGTACTCTCTTGGATCATATTCCAGATCAGCATCCTGAATGATGATGTAATCGCCTGTGGCCTCCTGAATAGCTCTGTGAAGGGCAGCTCCCTTACCCATATTTTCAGGCTGGTCAAAAAATCGAATATTGAGCGAAGGGTTGATAGCCATATAGTTATAAATAGCCACAGGAGTGTTATCTGAAGAAGCGTCGTTTACAATAATGATTTCTTTTTCAATATCATTGATTAATTGAACTTCTTTGATGCTGTCCAGAATCAGGTGGATCGTTTTCTCTTCGTTATATGCAGGTATGCAAATGGACAGAAGTTTTCCTGAAGTCATCACGGTACTTTTAAAGCATGCAAAGCTAGACAAATAAACATTTTTCTGGTTTTCAGATTACTGCGCCAATGTTTTAAGTTGGCTTTGAATCGACGAGAGAGACTATTATTGGGTAATACATGCCAATAAATGTAGAGCTTCAGGATTATTATTTACCTCAACAAACGCAGGTAATTCAGAAAATCATTTCAGGAATGTCTCCTTCTGCATCTAATTTACCCGCCGTTTTTGCAATAATTTCTTCAGTAGACACACCGGGTGCTCTCTCGATAAGTTTAAATCCATTAGGGGTGATAT
>Ga0105044_10001415_pt1 | contig 32046 bp, 29 predicted proteins | sample MAT01_FD_78092 | JGI IMG/M metagenome (GOLD analysis project Ga0105044, IMG submission 78092) | Freshwater microbial communities from Lake Fryxell liftoff mats and glacier meltwater in Antarctica - MAT-01 | ecosystem: Environmental > Aquatic > Freshwater > Ice > Liftoff microbial mat | place...
CGGGGTGCGGCTCCGTCCCACAAGTGAAAGGTCATCCGATGGTCCTCGTGAGCGACGGGGTAGGCCGTGGGGCGGCCTGAACGTCGGAGCGCGGTCAGCGCCGGCTCCAGATCGGCCTCGCCGTCGATCGATGAGTACCCGGCCACGAGGCCGGCCGGCCACCCGTCGAGGAGCTCGATCACCTGGCGGTTGATCTCGGCTTCGGCCGACTCGCGACGCTCGGGTGACAGGGACCGTCTGGCGTCGCGGAGTGCTCGCCGAACCCCTGAGGAAGGTGTGGACGCGCTCACCTCTGGCGACCCGGTGGGAAAAATCCGCGTCCCGCGGGCCGGGGCCGGGGGTCCTGGCGATACAATGAGGCGATGGGAACAGAGTGGTACATCGTTGCGATCGTCGTCCTGGTCCTCTTTGGCGGCAGCCAGATCCCCAAGCTGGCCCGGTCTCTCGGCCAGGCGCAGAAGGAGTTCAAGTCCGGACTCAAAGAAGGCGCCACCGAGGATGAGTCGGGCTCCGACGCGACCAAGAGCTGACTGCCGCCGGGCGGACCCGACCCACGCCGCGGTGGGCGGTCGCCGACCCGCGTCCGACTGTCGGTCGGCCGCCGAAGACCGTGCAGGTCAGTTGCCGGAGACCGTCTCGAGATCCCGCCCACTGCGCGCCCGGAGGATCCGGCGACGCTCGCGCTCCGATGTTCCGCCCCAGACTCCGTGGTCGATCCTGTTGGCCAACGCGTACTCGAGGCAGTCGGACCTGACCGGGCACTCCACGCACAGCCGCTTTGCCACCTCGACGCCCACCCCATCGCTGGGGAAGAAAAGACTCGGCGGTTGGTCGGCACAGTTCCCCTGGGCCATCCAATTCGATTCCATGACTTGCTCCTTCGAGCCGAGCGATCTGTTCGGCAGTTCGACGCTCTCCAGCATTCCCATTTCAGGCCTCCGATGACACCTTCAGCTCTGTGATGGCTCACAGACCTGGCACCGAGTCTGAACACCGCCACAGCCCAACTCCTTCCCGCGGGTTCAACGGAACCCGATCTGGCCATACTCGAAGGGCGAAGAGGAGCAACAGATGAGCGATTCCAATACCGACCCCGGCCAGCCGGCCCCTTGGGCCCCGCCGACAGGCCCGACCCCGCCGACAGGTCCGGCACCGTCGGCGTACGCGGCCCCGTCCCCCTTTGCGGCACAGCCGGCCTACGCGGCCCCATCGGCCTACGCGGCACCGACCGGCCCGCACATCGGCTCCTCTCCGGGGCCGACCGGCCCGTACGCCGCCCCCGGGACACCGCTCGGCGGCACGGGCGCGACGGCTGGCGGTGGATGGGCGCTGCCCCCAGGGCTCGGTCGCACGACCGGGGGTCCCTCGGCGGCGCCCGCGGGACCATCGAGCGCCGCGGCATGGAACACCGCTGCTGGTTCGGGCGGTGGTGGTCTGCCCCCCGCTCCGGCGCCGCCGGAACGTCGTGGCGGATCGGGACGCTCCATGGCGCTCGCCGCTCTGGTCGGGGCGCTCGTCGCCGCGCTGGTCTCGGTGCTGGTGGTCAGTCTCTCCGATTCCGGGACCACCACGAGCAAGGTCGTGACCGAACTGCGACCCAGTTCGCAGCTGGCCGGAAACTCGCTCGACATCGGAGCCCTCCTGGCCACCGTCCGACCGTCGGTCGTGGCCATCAAGACGGGTTCGAATCAGGGTGAGGCAGCAGGCTCGGGAATTGCGTTGACCGACGACGGCCTGATCCTGACGAACGCGCACGTGATTGAGGGGGCATCGGTCATCGAGGTCAGCTATTCAGACGGTTCGACCCACGCGGCCAAGTTGGTCGGTGCGCTTCCGGACAACGACGTCGCGCTGGTGAAGGCCGAAGGGGTCACCGGAGTGACCGCAGCCGAGCTGGGGAGCTCCGATGCCGTGCAGGTCGGCGACGACGTCGTGGCCATCGGCAACGCGCTGGGGCTGGGCGAGCAGCCGACCGTGACCCGGGGCATCGTCTCGGCGTTGGACCGTTCGATCCCAGCCGAGAACATCACGCTCGACCACCTGATCCAGACCGATGCGGCGATCAACCCCGGCAACAGCGGTGGACCCCTGGTCAATGCCAAGGGCCAGGTCATCGGGATGAACACCGCCATCATCCAGAACAGCCAGTCCCTCGGGTTCTCGTTGGCCATCGACGAGATCAAGCCGCTGATCGAGGACATCAAGGCCGGTCGGGGAGCAACCAGTTCCGCACCAGCTGCGCCACGACCCTTCCTGGGTGTTCGCACCACGGACATCAGCGAGCAACCGGCCGACGTGTTGGCCCAGTTCGGGGTCACCCGAACCGACGGAGCCTTCGTGGTTGCCGTCGAGGCCGGATCCGGGGCCGACGATGCCGGGTTGGCGCCCGGAGACGTGATCGTCGAGATCGACGGACAGAACGTCACAGGGAAGAACGACGTGGGCTCCGGGATCCGGGGCCGCGACATCGGCTCGGAGATCAAGATCACTGTGGAACGAGCTGGCGACCGACAGACGCTCACGGCGACCCTGGGCGGCCGCTGACGTTCGACGTCCGGGGTCTGAGTACAGTGGCGGGTCCCCCGAACCGGGGCGAACGAAGGCAGGAAACTCATGAGTATGTCGGACGTGATCGAACACACCGAGCCCCCGATTGCGGGCGTCACGGTCATGTACCTGGGCCCCGTTGCGCCCCACTGGGACCTCCGCGCAGACTTCGGCGAGCGGTCCGTGGTCGAGCACTTCGCGGCTCGCATGCACGCCCGGCTGATGCTGCTCCCACCGCACGACCCGCAGTTCAAGCGAAATCGGGAACGGGTCAAGCGCGACGCCCAGCGAGAGAACATCACGCTGGCGTGGGACCCGCCGCAGCTCGACATCGACCCGGAGCGACCCGATCGCCCCGACCGGCCGGAGCGCACGGATTCCCGATGAACCCTCTGTGAAGCAGCCGAATCGCCGTGTCGCGGTCTCATCTCTCGTCGTAGCCTGAGGACCGTGGCGGACCATCTCGATCCGGACCATCTGATCAACCGGGAGTTGTCCTGGTTGGACTTCAACGCCCGGGTCCTGGCCTTGGCGGCCGACCCGCGGACGCCCGTCCTCGAGCGCGCCAAGTTCCTGGCCATCTTCAGCCAGAATCTCGACGAGTTCTTCCAGGTTCGGGTCGCAGGGCTGAAGGACCAGGTGGAGGCCACCGCCCGACCACGGTCGGCGGACGGTCTCACCGCCGCCGACCAACTGGCACGGATCTCGGCTCGGGTCGGGGATCTGAGTCGACGGGCCGACGAGGTCTTTTCCAACGGGGTGGTACCGGCGTTGGCCGACGCGGGAATCGTTCTGGTGACCTGGTCCGAGCTGGACGAGGAGGACCGCCGATCGCTCCGCGAGCAGTTCGAACGCACGATCTTTCCAGTGCTGACGCCGCTGGCCGTGGATCCGGGGCACCCGTTCCCGTACATCTCGAACCTGTCGTTGAACTTGGCGGTCTTCGTGATCGATCCGTCGGACTCCGATCGTCGTTTCGCTCGGGTCAAGGTGCCGCCCCTGCTGCCCAGGTTCATCCCGCTCAGCGAGGGTCAGCGGTTCGTTGCCATCGAGGAGGTCATCGCCGCCCATCTCCCGGACCTGTTCCCGGGGATGGACATCGACGAGGCGGTCACCTTCCGGGTCACCCGAAACGCCGATCTGGACCTCGAGGAGGAGGACGCCGAGGACCTGTTGGCGGCCATCGAATTGGAGGTCAGGCGGCGACGGTTCGGTCGAGCTGTCCGTCTCGAGGTGACCGGCGCGATGTCCGATGAGATCCTGGTGCTCCTCCAGCGGGAGTTGGATCTCACCGACGAGGACACGATCGTGGTGGGTGCCCCGGTGGATCTCAGCGGGCTGTGGGCCATCCGGTCGGTTGATCGGCCGGAGCTGCGTTACGACGAGTTCGTGCCGGTCACCCAAGCGGTGCTGACCGACGAGGACGACGAGCCCGCGGATCTGTTCTCGGTGTTGCGCCGCCGTGACGTCCTGGTGCACCACCCGTACGACAGCTTTGCCACGTCGGTCGAGGAGTTGATTCGCCAGGCGTCCATCGACCCGGCGGTGGTCGGGATCAAGCAGACGCTCTATCGGACGTCCGGCGGGAGCCCGATCGTGGCGGCGCTGATCCGCGCCGCGGAATCGGGCAAGCAGGTCGTTGCCCTCGTCGAGTTGAAGGCCCGATTCGACGAGGCGAACAACATCGAGTGGGCCCGCCGCCTGGAGCGTGCCGGCGTGCACGTGGTCTATGGGCTCGTCGGGTTGAAGACCCACACCAAGGTGACCCTGATCGCCCGTCAGGAGGGCGACACGATCCGCCGGTACTGCCACGTCGGGACCGGTAACTACAACAACAAGACCGCCCGGATCTACGAGGATGTCGGGTTGTTGACCGCCGACCCGGACATCGGAGCCGATATCAGTCAGCTCTTCAACTACCTCACGGGTTTCGGACGACAGATCGAGCACCGGGTGCTGTTGGTGGCCCCTGATCACCTTCGAGGCGCGCTGATCGAGTTGATCCGGGCCGAGCGGAGTGCCGCGGACGGCGGGATCATCTTGAAGATGAACAGCCTGGTGGATCCGGAGATCATCTCGGAGCTCTACGACGCTTCGGCCGCCGGTGTCCGGGTGCAACTGATCATTCGGGGCATCTGTTGTCTGCGGCCCCAGGTCCCCGGGCTGAGCGATCACATCACCGTGCGGAGCATCGTGGGCCGATACCTCGAACACAGTCGCATTTTCCGGTTCGCGAACGGTGCCGGACCGGGGCAGCCGGTGGCGTTGATCGGTTCCGCCGATGTGATGCAGCGGAACCTCGACCGACGGGTCGAGGCGGTGATCCCGGTGAGAGATGCTCCGTTGGCCGCCCGGATCGACGAGATCCTGGAGGTGAATCTGGCCGATGACACTCTTGCCTGGACCCTGGTGGACACGACCTGGACGGCGCCAGGAGCTTCGGGCAGCGTGGAGACCCATCTCGAGCTGCAGCGGAGGGCGACCGAGGGGTGACGGTCGAGGCTGCGGGTGGCGTCGTGCTGGCCACCCACGATGCTGTGCTGGAAGTGCTCCTGGTTCATCGGCCCCGGTGGGATGACTGGTCCCTCCCGAAGGGCAAGTTGGAGCGCGGCGAGACACACGTCATGGCGGCAGCTCGGGAGGTGCTGGAGGAGACGGGTGTCGAGGCCACCACGCTGTGCGAGTTGACCGAGGTCCGGTACCTCGACCATCGGGGCCGTCCCAAACGGGTGCGGTGGTGGTTGATGCGGCCAGCGGAAGCTCTGCTGGACGGAGGGGCAATCGCCGTGCATCCCCTGGACCCGGCCGAGATCGATCGTGTCGAGTGGGTGCCGGTGTCGACCGCTAGCCAGGTGTTCACCCATCCCAGCGACGGCCAGACGTTTCGGGAGGCTGTTTCGGCGTGGAACGTTCAGACGTGATTCATCATGCGTTCATCCAGTGACGGACAGCTGTCCACCGGTCATCTCTACGCTCGTGCGTGATGAGCTCTCGGCCCCTACTGTTCATGTCGGCCCGGTCGTCCAGTCGGGACCTGATACGTCGTTGTCCGAGAGGAACGGTCCGGTGACCGATGTCCTGACCCCCAGGGGTGATCAGCCTGTGCCAGACGGAACCTCCACAGCAACCCTGGCCGCAACCGTTGCAGCGCCGGTGGTGACCCCGCCGCACGAACTGGTCTTCGACGTTGCTGATCTGGCTGTCTTCTACCGAAGCCACAAGGCGGTCCGTGATGTGACCCTCCAGGTGTCCCGGGGCGAGATCACGGCGTTCATCGGCCCGTCGGGCTGCGGGAAGTCCACGGTGCTGCGCTGCTTCAATCGGATGAACGACCTCATCGACGGCGCTCGGGTCGAGGGGCGTGTGGCGTTCCGCGGCGTCGATCTGTACGGCCCGTCGGTGAATCCGGTCGAGGTGCGCAGACGGATCGGCATGGTTTTCCAGAAGCCCAACCCGTTCCCGAAGTCGATCTACGACAATGTGGCCTACGGGCCGAGGATCGGTGGGCTGAAGAAGAAGTCGGAACTCGATGCACTGGTCGAGACGTCGCTGCACAAGGCGGCGCTCTGGGACGAGGTCAAGGACCGATTGTCCACATCGGCCATGGGGCTGTCCGGCGGCCAACAGCAGCGGTTGTGCATTGCGCGAGCCGTCGCCGTCGACCCGGAGGTCCTGCTGATGGACGAGCCGTGCTCGGCGCTGGATCCCATTGCCACTTCCCGGATCGAAGACCTGATGCGGGAGATCAAGGACGAGTACACGATCGTCATCGTGACGCACAACATGCAACAGGCGGCCCGGGTGAGCGACACCACGGCGTTCTTCTCGACCGAGGTCTCCACCGAGGGTGAGCAGCGAACCGGCATGCTCGTCGAGTTCAACCCGACGTCCAAGGTCTTCGCCAATCCCGACGACGAGCGAACCGAGAGCTACATCACCGGGCGCTTCGGGTGAACGGCGCCGTCGGGAGTCGTTCGGTGGTTCGGTGGAGGTCCCGCTGATGCCCGACATCGAACACCGCATCGAGTTCCACGAGTCGCTCTCCGGTATCCGGTCCGACGTCGTGCGGTTGGCGGCACTGACCACCGAGACGATCGCCCGAGGCACCGCGGCGCTGTTGGAGCGAGATCTGGGCGCCGCCCAGCACCTGGTCGACGACGACGACGTGGTCGACGCGCTCAGCCTGCAGATCGAGGACGATTGCTTCCGGGTCCTGGCGCTCCAGAGCCCGATCGCCTCGGATCTGCGGCTCCTGATCTCGAGCATCCGCATCGTGGCCGAGTTGGAGCGGTCGGCCGACCTGATGGTGAACGTGTGCAAGGCCGCCCGACGTTTGTACGACGTGGACTTCGATCCGCGGGTCCGGGGTCTGGTCCAGTCCATGGCACACGAGGCCATGACGTTGACGAACGCGGCCATCGAGTCCTACGCCGATTCCGACGAGGCGCTGGCCGGAGCGCTCGACGATATGGACAGCCGGCTCGATGACCTCCAACGGACCTACGTCGAGGCGATCTTCACCAGCCACCAGGCAGCACAATTGGACTTGCGCTCGGCCACCCAGATGGCCCTCATCGGTCGGTACTACGAGCGGATCGGTGATCACGCGGTGAACATCGGTGAACGGGTGACCTTCATCGTGACCGGCTGGCTTCCCGAGCATACGGGCGCTGCGCGTCTGGAGATGCGCAAGCGAACCATGACCGACGAGGGCTGACCGGCCGTGGTCCCGCTGCTCTCGTTCAGTGCCGCTGCGGCCGTGATCGCACTGCTCATCCTGATTCGGGTGAATCGCTCGGAACGTCAATGGTCGGCCGAACTGGCCCGCCAGGTGGAGGACGCCCGGATCGAACTGGTCCGCAACACCGAGTTGGAGGGCCAGCTGGCCCAGGCCCTCGATGCCATGGACATGGGGGTCATCCTGTCCAGATCCGACGGAACTGTGGTGTTCCGCAACGACGCCGCTGACGACCTGGTGACGGCTCGTCACGGCAAGGCGCTCGTGGAGGCAGCGGCCCAGGAGTTGCTGGTCGAAGCGCTCGACGGCCGACCCGGTGAGCGTGAGGTGGATCTGTTCGGTCCGCCGGCCACCTCGTTCCTGATCCGTTCCTTTCCCTTGAGCACCAGCGCCGACGCGCCGTCGACGGTGATCGGAGCCCTAGCGCTGGTCGATGACTCCACCGAACGCCACCGCGTCGATGCCGTTCGTCGGGACTTCGTGGCCAACATCAGCCACGAACTCCGCACCCCCATTGGGGCCATGGGCTTGCTGGCGGAGACCATCCTCGACGAGGAGGACCGGGACACGATCGGTCGGTTGTCCGCCCGCATGGTCGACGAGGCGCACCGGGTGAGCCGGACCATCGATGATCTGCTGGAGTTGAGCAGGATCGAGTTCGGCGACGAGACCCAGATCGAAGCGGTGGCCGTCGGCGAGGTCATCCGCGAAACGGTGGCCCGGCTCCGGGCTGCGGCCGAGCAGCACGAGGTGCTCATCGAAACCTCCGCGGCACCCGAACTGCTCATCCGAGGTGACCGACGCCAGTTGGTGTCGGCGGTGTTCAACCTGGTCGACAACGCCGTCAAGTACAGCCCGCCCGGCCACTCGGTGCGGATCGACGCCTCGGCGACCGACGGTCGGATCTCGATCGCCGTGGTCGACGAGGGAGTGGGGATCCCTGAGCGGGACCTCGACAGGATCTTCGAACGGTTCTATCGTGTGGACAGGGCACGGAGTCGGGTCACCGGTGGCACCGGACTGGGTCTTGCCATCGTCCGACACGTTGCCTCGAACCACGGTGGCGATGTGACGGTCTCCTCGCACGAAGGCCAGGGCTCGACGTTCACGCTGGCGCTGCCGCTCGCCGTGCACCCCGCCCGACCCACACCCGTTGTCTCCGCATCTTTGCGGCCACTGGAAGGAAGCCACTGATGTCCACCTCCACCGTCCTCGTCGTCGAGGATGAAGAAGCCTTTGTCGACGCACTGACCGTCGGCCTTCGTCGCGAAGGATTCCTGGTCGAGGTGGCACGCGACGGCGCGGAGGCACTCGATCGCTTCGACGCCGTTCGCCCCGACCTGGTACTACTCGACGTGATGCTCCCGACCATCTCCGGCGTCGACGTCTGCCGGGAGATCCGCAAGAAATCCAAGGTCCCGATCATCATGGTGACGGCCAAGTCGTCAGAGATCGATACGGTCGTCGGACTCGAGGTCGGCGCGGACGACTACGTCACGAAGCCCTACCGCCTGCGCGAGTTGGTTGCCCGGATGCGCGCCGTGATGCGCCGGCTCCCCCTCACCGAGGAGCGGGTCGAGGGCTCGCTCGACCGGATCGTCGTCGACGACCTCGAGGTGGACACCGAGAGTCATGAGGTCCGCCTGCGGGGCGAACTGGTGAGCCTGCCGCTCAAGGAGTTCGAGCTGTTGACCCTGCTGATGGAGAACGCCGGCCGCGTCTTGACCCGGGCGACGCTCATCGACCGGGTCTGGGGCGCGGATTACGTGGGGGACACCAAGACGCTCGATGTCCACGTGAAACGACTGCGAGCCAAGATCGAGGACGACCCGTCGGTTCCCAGCCGCATCGTCACCATTCGCGGACTGGGGTACAAGTACGCACCACCGAGGAGTGCCGCCGTCTGACCGGGAGCGGCCTACGATCGCCGCTCCTACGATGGCCGGTGTGAGCGCGGCTGAACCTCGAACCGGGTTCGTCAGGACGTCTCGGTCTCGGCGCCCGGACTGGTCGACCGGTTTCGCCCGGCTGGGAGTGGCGCACTGCCTGGGCATGGCGGGCGAGGCGGCCTTGGCGTTGGCTCTCGCCGGGTCCCTGTTCTTCCGAGTCGATCCGGCCGAGGGTCGTGATCGGGTGTTGCTCGGACTGCTCTTGACCGTCGCTCCGTTCGCGCTGGTGGGCCCGTTCATCGGTCCGCTGGTGGACCGGGTCAAGGGTGGATATCGGGCGGTGATCGTGGGCGCCATGGCCGTACGGTTCGGATTGGCGATCGTGTTGGTTCCGGCCATCGCCAGCGAGAGCGTGCTGCTGTTTCCCGAGGCCTTCGCAATGTTGGTGCTGGCCAAGACCTATCAGGTGGCCAAGGCGGCTGTGGTCCCCACCCTGGTGTCCGGCGACCAGGAGTTGGTCGAGGCGAACTCCAAGCTGCAGATCCTGGGGGGCTTGAGTGGATTCGCCTCACTGGTGCCAGCGGGCCTGGGGCTGCTCCTCGGAGCGGAGTTCGCGGTGGCGTGGTGCGCCTTGGTGTTCGGCGCGGCCACGGTGGCGGCGTGGTTCATCCCGAAGCGCGCGGTGGCCACCGCGCCGGCCGGCAGCGTGGAGATCGCCGAGGTGACCAGCACGCCGGTCATCGTGGACTGGGTGGCCATGGCGGCTCTTCGTGGAGTTGTGGGGTTCGTGACGTTGCTCACGGCGTTCGCGTTGCGGAGCGGTCCCATCGTCGATCCGGCCGAGCATCTGGCACGCGCGGTGGGCGCCGAACTGGCCGAGCGCCCGGGTATCTCGCTCCGCCCTTTGGAGGGGGCCTGGCCCCAGTGGTATCTGGGCGTGGTGGTGGCCCTCGGCATCCTGGGAGGACTCCTCGGAGCGTCGGTCGCCCCGCGGCTCCGCCGTGTGATCGCCGAGGAGCGGATCCTGTTGGGTTCTCTGCTGTTGACCGTGTCGTCCGGTATCTGGGCGGTGTTGACCGACGGCCTGTTGGCCTTCGCCGGCTTGGCGTTCGGTGTGGCCGTGGCCGCCAGCATCGCCAAGCAGGCCTTCGACGCGGTGGTGCAACGCGATGCCCCCGACGCCAATCGGGGTCGCTTGTTCGCGCGGTTCGAGGCCAGGTTCCAGATTGCCTGGGCGATCGGGGCGCTGCTCCCCGTCGTGATCGAGATGGGGGTGACCGTCGGCGGGTCGATCGTGACGGTGGTGGCGTCGTTGGCGACCGGCGCGTATCTGACGAACGGGTTCGGTCAGTTCTCGAAGTCAGGGAAGTCCGGGACCTCGACGTCGACCTCGGGCAGGGTGTCCTGATCGATGTCCTGGCGCGCCAGCCACAGCGCCGGTGAAGCCAGCTCCGCGGTGGTCGGCAAGCCCTCGGCCGATGACCACAGACGGGGCAACGCCTGGGCGCCCGACCGTTCCCGGATGCCGGTCACGAACTGAGCTCCCCGATCGAAGGTGTCCTGAGTCAACTCGAGCCCGAACAGCCGCTCGACGAAACGGCTGGCCTGGTCGGTCTCGACCCGACGGCGTCGCATGGCTTCGCTCACCCGGTCCGGCTCGCCGAGCAGTCGCTGCGCCACGGTGTCGACCACCCAGTCCACGTAGCCACCGACCGTGCTGACCAGCGTGTCGAGCTGGGCGCGGAGGTCGTCCTGGTGCGGCGACGACATGGCGCCCAGGACCAGTGATGGGTCACCGAGTGCGCTCTGCAAACGCGCCAGCCCGTCGGGCGAGGTGGGATCGATGTCACCGAGCTGGCTTTCGAGCGCCGACAGATCCCCGCTGAAGTGCCGGGCGTGCTCGGCCAGGAGCTCGGTCATCCGAGCGGACAAATGCGGCGTGGTGAGCACTGCGTGGCTGGTCAGCTCGTGAACGATCGCCCAGAGGCGCAGGTCGTCCCGCGGGAGTTCCCAGTCGGTGGCGAACGAATCCAGTGAATCGGCCACTACCACGACGTGTGCCGGATCGAGCCGGGGAATCGGCAGATCGTAGCTCCCGAACGCCCTGGTCCCCAGTTGGCCCACGGTGGAGCCGACCATCATGGAGAGCATCAACGGGCCGACCATCTTGGACAGTGCGTCGAGAAGGAACGCCGGGTCGAAGCCGGGGGGCAGGATTCCCGCCTCACCCATCTCCGCCAGGTCCGATGAGTCGATCTCGCCGAGCTGGGATCGGAGCATGGTGTCGAACGAGCCGCTCAACTCCTCGAACATCGGCCGGTAGGCATCCACGGTGTCCGAGGTCCATTGCGTGCGGTTGACCAGCGTCACGCGTGCAGCGGGTTGCAGTCCGGTGACATCGGCGACCTGGAGCTCGGCCACCCGTTGGAGTTGCTCGAAGGCGATGCGGTCGGACGGGTCGACGTTGACGACCGCATCGCCTTGAGTGGCAATGGCGGCGGCCAGTTGCTTGGCCTGGTCCCATCGGCTGGCAGGGGACGACTGCATGGCGCCGAGGAACTGCCCGAGCATCTCGGAAAAGGGGCCGAATCCGTCGGCTCCGCCTTCGAATGGACCTGACGAGGACATGGGTTGCATCGTAGGGCGACGGTTCGAGATCCGAACCGCGCCCCGGGGGTTCTCCGTGCAGTTCGTGGTGGTGGACAGCGCACACGGGTGGTTGGCGCGGTCAGTGGTCGATCGGCTGGCCGCACATGGCGCCGAAGTGATCACCGCCCCCGGTCGAACAAGCGGGAATCCGACCAACGATGCAGCGGCTGACCGTCGGCCCGATCTGGTGGCTGACCGGGTGATCGACGCCGTGGTCCTGTTCGCCCCGGGCGCCACCGACGAGATCGACGGCACGGGCAGCGGTGGAACGGATGTGTCAGTTGCCCGGACCTGCCTCGACGGTCTGGACGCAGCCCATGTGCGACACGTTGTGGTCCTGTCGAGCGCCATGGTCTACGGAGCTGAAGCTGATCGGCCGATTCCGATGACCGAGGCACAACCGGTCGACCCGTCGCCGGGCTGTCTGCACGCCGCAGCTCGGGTTGAGTTGGAGTCACTGGCCGCCGCCTGGGGATCGGCCCGCGGTGTGCCCGTCACCCTGCTTCGCCCCTGCGTGGTCGTGGGGAGCCGCCGCGAACATCGACGGTGGTTCGCCGCGTCGCTGTGGTGTCGCTCCACGGCCCGGCACGGCGACGCGGATCCGCCCGCACAGCTGTTGGCGTTGAGCGACCTGGCGGCTGCGGTGGTCCACGCGTTGGGCCTTACTGAGTCCGAACGCGGTGTCCCCTACAACGTGGCGCCGGATGGGTGGATCACCACCGAGGATCACATGGATGTGGCGGGTCGTCGCGGTGTCCGCATCCCGGAGCCGGCGGCGGGGGCCTCTTCCCGGCTTCGTTGGCGCCTCGGGCTCAGCTCCACGCCCGCCGATGCCCTGCCGTATGCCATGGAGCCGTGGGTGGTGGCCAACGATCGGTTCCGGGCCACGGGATGGGCGCCGGCACTGTCGAACGACGAGGCCCTGGTGGCCGTCACCAACGCGGGGTGGTGGGCGTCGAAGTCCTCGCGGCGGCGACAGGAGCTGGCGCTGGGTGGTTCGGTCGGCGGTCTCGCGTTGGCCGCGGCGGCGATCGGCGTGGCGATCCGACAGGCCCGTGGGCGGGTCAGCTCCTCCGGCCCGGGGTGACTGTCATGACCGAGATGACGGCGCCCCGAAGAATGCTGATCTCCACGGGTCGTCCGGGGGTGAGACCCGCAACGACGGCCTTGACCGCGGCCATGGCGGCCACCGGTGTTCCTGCGATCGACAGGACCTGATCGCCTGGCATGATGCCGATCCGGTCGGCCGGGCTGCCGGACTCGACCGCGGTCACGTGGACGCCGGTCACTTCGTCGACGCACGCAATGCCCAGGTGGGCGTTACCGCTGGGCCGATTGTCCCCGGATGCCGAGCGCTCGGCACCGAAGGCGGCCGGTTGGGCGGGTGCGATCTGGGTCGACACCCCTGATGCCACCGCGGCCGGCCCGTCGTCGTCCGCGCCCATGGTCGCCGCGGTCCACCACACGCCGCCCGCAGTGGCCACTGCGAGCGCGCCGATGACCAGTCGACTGCCGATCGGTCGGGGCCGACCGCCAGTCGGGACTCCGGGAGCCGGGTTCGTCGCCGGTTCGAAACTCCGCACTTCGGAGGGGTGACGCCACAGACGATCGTCCGGGTGAACCGGTTGAATCGACCCGTTGGGTGGCTGCCGATCGTCGGGTGCGTCCTCCACGGAAGCTCACGGTACCAACGAGATACGTCCCTGAGGGGGCGGGCGGTGCGGATCGGGCCGGTCCGCGTCCCTACGATGGTCCCGTGATCCCACCGGACGGCCATACCTGGATCGATCTGGTCTCGCATCGGATCCCCACCGAGCGGCTGGCTGAGTGGGCCGCGGTGCCCTCGTGCGGGGCGGTGGTCACGTTCGCCGGCACCGCCCGGGACCATTCGGACGGTCGAGACGGTGTCGACCAGCTGAGCTATGAGGCCTACGAGGGGCCGGCCCGCCGCCGTCTGGTTGCGGTCGACGCCGAGATCCGTCGTCGGTGGCCTGGGGTGGAGCGGGTCGCCTTGGTGCATCGGCTGGGCGAGGTGCCGATCGGCGAGGCCGCGGTCGTGGTCGTCACCTCGTCGGCCCATCGCCACCCGGCGTTCGCTTCGGCTCAGTTCGGGATCGACGCGCTGAAGTCGACCGTGCCCATCTGGAAGCGTGAACGATGGTCGAGCGGCGAGAGCTGGGGGCTCGAGGCCCAACACCTGGTCGACGTCGACGGGTTCACCACCCCATGAGCGCCCTCGTCTTCCTCGGGCTGGCGTTGGCGATCAGCGTGATCGGATCCATCGTGATCGCCATTCTGCACCGACCGAAGTCCGGCTTCGGTCACTCCATCGACGACTTCTCCGACCACCTTCGGGCTCTGGCGCCCGAGCGCGACGACGAGGAGCGCGGCCATGGCACGTGACCTGGCGATCGATCTGGGGACAGCGAACACGCTCGTCTACGCGCGGGGCGAAGGCATCGTGTTGAACGAACCGTCCGTCATAGCGCTGAACAGCCGCAATCGCGATGTGCTGGCCATGGGTCGAGATGCTTGGAACATGATCGGCCGGACTCCGGGGCACATCGTGGCGGTCCGGCCCCTGCGTAAGGGAGCGATCACGGACTTCGAGGTCACCCAGGAGATGATCCGACTGTTGTTGAAGCGGGTCGGGGTGAATCGGTTCAACCGGCCCCGTGTCGTCATCTGTGTTCCATCGGCCATCACCGCGGTGGAACGACGGGCCGTCATCGAGGCGACCAAGCGCGCCGGCGCAACCGACGCGAACCTGTTGGAGCAGCCTATGGGTGCGGCCATCGGCGCCGGTCTGCCCATCGACGAGCCGGTGGCCAACATGGTGGTCGACATCGGTGGTGGCACCTCGGAGACGGCGCTGATCAGCCTCGGTGGCATCGTGGCACTCGAGGCCGTCCGGGTCGGATCGTTCGACATCGACGCGGCGATCATCAGCTATATCCGTCGTGAGCACGGCATCGCAATCGGCGAGCAGACGGCCGAGGAGATCAAGATCGCCATCGGCTCGGCGCATGAGACCCCCGATGAGTTCCGGGCCGAGGTCCGTGGTCGCGAACTGCTGAGCGGGCTGCCTCGGGTGGTGATCCTGACGCCCGAGGAGGTGCGTCAGGCCATTGCCGACCCGGTGAACACCATGATCGACTCCGTCCTGTCCTGTCTGGGCGAGGCTCCCCCGGAGTTGGCCCAGGACCTGATTCTGCAGGGAATCCACCTGGTCGGTGGTGGCTCCATGTTGCGCGGTATGGACATCGCCCTGTCCAAGGCGACTGGTGTCCGAGTACAACTGGTCAAGCAACCGCTCGAGTCCGTGGTGCTCGGTGCCGGCCGGGTCGTGGAGTCCTACGAGGCCCTCAAGGTCATGTTCATGGACGGCCGACGCTGACGTATCCGCGGCGTGCCGGCGACTTCGCCGGTACGGTTAACGACCACACAGCGTGACAAAGGGGGTCCGTTGCCGTTGCTCGAACTCGCCGATGTCGGCGTTCGCTTTGGCGGCGTGGTCGCGCTCGCCGGCCTGTCGTTCGAGATAGAAGCCGGACAGATCTGCGCACTGATCGGTCCGAACGGCGCGGGCAAGACCACGCTGTTCAACGTGGTGAGCCGGTTGTACGAGCCCACCACCGGATCGGTGCGGTTCGACGGCGCCGACCTCCTGGCGCTCCCACCCCATCGGATTGCCACTGTGGGTGTGGCTCGGACGTTCCAGAACCTGGCGCTGGTCCCCGGGTTGAGCGTGATCGACAACGTGGTGATCGGCGCGTTCTCGGCGACATCGGGCGGCTTCTGGTCGGGCGCGCTCGGACTGCCGAACCGATCGGAGCGTGAGGCGCGCACGCGGGGGCTGGAGCTGCTGGATCACCTGGGCCTGGCGGACGTGGCCGAGCAGCCGTGCGCCGGACTGCCCTACGGGACGCTCAAGCGCATCGAGATCGTCCGAGCCCTGATGGGATCACCGAAGCTGTTGATGCTCGACGAACCGGCCAGCGGTCTGACCCACGGCGAGGTCGACGAGCTGGGCGCGACGATTCGTGAGCTCCGCGACACCCACGCGTTGACCGTGCTCCTGGTCGAGCACCACATGTCCATGGTCATGGCGATCTCGGACCACATCGTCGTCATGGAGTTCGGGCGAAAGATCGCCGAGGGGGAACCGGAGGCGATCCGCAACGACCAACGGGTCATCGAGGCCTACCTGGGGGGCGGGACGTGAGCCTGCTCGAGGTGACGGACCTGTCGGCCGGTTACGGAATGGTCCCGGTGCTGCGTGGGATCTCTCTGCACGTCGAGGCCGGGGAGGCCGTTGTGGTGCTCGGGGCGAACGGCGCGGGAAAGACCACCACGCTTCGAGCCATCAGCGCCATGTTGGCCAGCACCGGAACGATCCGGTTCGACGGCGTCGGCATGCAGAGAAGCAGCCCGGACCGCATGGTGAGAGCAGGTATCTCCCACGTGCCGCAGGGGCGGGGCACCATCGTCGACCTGACGGTCGAGGAGAACCTCATGATCGGTGCCTATGTCCGAACCGACGACGAGGTCGAGTCCGATCTGGCCCGCTGGTTCGGGGTGTTTCCCCGGCTGGAGGAACGTCGGAACCAGGTGGCGGGTTCCATGAGTGGCGGCGAGCAGCAGATGCTGGCCATTGCCCGGGCCTTCATGTCGCGACCCCGGCTGATCCTGTTGGACGAGCCGTCGTTGGGTCTGGCCCCGTTGGTGACTCGTGAGGTGTTCGATCGTGTGGCCGAGTCGGTGACCGAGACGGGCACCGCTGTCCTGCTGGTCGAGCAGAACGCCAACCTTGCGCTGGACTTCGCCACGAGGGGTTACGTGCTGGAGTCCGGTTCGATCGTCGGCGAGGGCAGCGCCGACGAGCTGCGGGGCGATGAGTCGATTCGACGCGCCTACCTGGGGGGCTGATGAGCGAGTTCTTCCAGTTCGTGGTGATCGGGCTCGGCAACGGGGCGGTCTACGCCATGGTGGGCATGGGGCTGGTGGTGATCTACCGGTCGACCGGCGTGCTGAACTTCTCTCAAGGCGAGATCGCCATGTTCTCCACGTTCATCGTGTGGAGCGCGCACGAGGCAGGTCTGCCGCTGCCGTTGGCGCTGGTCGTCGGCATGATCGCCGGTGCGGCGATCGGGGCCGTGCTGTTCCGGATCGCCGTGCAGCCGTTGGGTGACTCCAAGGCCAATCCGCTTCCCGTGGTCATCGCCACCATCGGACTGTTCCTGGCGGTCAACGCCTCCGCGTCGTTGGTCTGGGGTTCGGAGTCCAAACCGTTCGAGAAGCTCTTCGGCCTGGGGGCCCTCGAGATCGGCTCGGTGTCGATCGACTACCAGAAGATCGGTGCCCTCGCAGTGCTGGCCGTCGAGGTCCTGGCATTCCAGTTGCTGTTCAACCGCACCAAGCTGGGTCTGGCCATGCGAAGCGTGGCGTCCAATCCGGAGTCCTCGGCGCTGGCGGGGGTTCCCGTGAACCGCGTCCTGTTGGCCGGGTGGGGTCTGGCCGCGGCAATCGGGGCGGTGGCGGGAACCTTCACCGCGCCGAACTTCGGGATCGACGCGAACCTCATGCTGAACACGCTGGTGTTCGCCTTCGCGGCCATTGCGTTGGGTGGTTTCGACTCGCTGATCGGAGCCGTGGTCGGTGGCCTGATCGTCGGAGTCCTGACCGACGTGGCCCCGCGGTACATCGACGCCATCGACAAAATGCCGCTGGCTCCCGCCTTCCTGCTCATCGTGGCGGTGCTGTTGTTCCGGCCCGAGGGTCTCTTCGGAACACGCAGGGTGCAGCGCGTATGAGTGGGTCGGTGCTCGAGGAACCGCCGACCGTCCGGCCCGGCGTTGTTCCCTCCGGGCCGTTCGGGGGCCGTGTGTCCTGGCGGTGGATCGGCTGGATCGGCGCAGTGATCGTGCTGATCGTCACCCCGCACGTGCTCGACGCGTTCTGGACCGGCAAGGTCACCGGCTGGGTCTGCCTCGCCGTGGCGGCACAGGGCCTCAACCTGCTCACCGGTTACAACGGTCAGATCTCGGCCGGCCACGGCGCGCTCTACGGTCTGGGCGCCTATACCTGTGCCATATGGGTCGACCACTTCGACGGCCAGTTCCTGGGCGGAGTGGCGCTCGCCGCGATCGTGTCCTTCGCTGCCGGCCTGCTGATCGGCTTGCCGGCGCTTCGCATCAAGGGCCTCTACCTGGCGCTGGTGACCTTGGCCGTGGCCACGCTCTTCCCGGACCTGGTCAAGCAACTGGAGGGCATCACGGGTGGCCAGCAGGGCCTGAAGATGTCCGAGCCGGTCCCGTACCGCGGCACGGTGGTGCAGCAGAACGTCAAGTGGGTGGCGCCGGAGTGGACCGGTCTGGCCGACGACCAGTGGCGCTTCTATGTGTTCGCGGTCATTGCCCTGGCCTGCTTCGCCTTGACCGCCAACCTGGTCCGCTCGCGCATGGGTCGTGCCATGGTGGCGATCAGGGACAACGAGGTGGCGGCCGAGACCAACGGTGTGCCGGTCGCCCGGGTGAAGGTCGTGACCTTCGGCCTGTCCAGTGCGTTGGCCGGTGTCGGCGGTGCGCTCTTCGCCCTGTGGCAGACGCAGGTCTTCCCGCTGAGCTTCACGCTGACCGCTTCGCTGTACTTCCTGGTCGCCGTGGTCCTGGGTGGCCCCTCCTCGGTCATCGGCCCGGCCATCGGGGCCATCTCCTACGGGCTGTTCGAGGACGTGCTGTCCAAGAAGGTGCTCCCGGAACGATGGCAGTCGTTGACCCCGCTCATCCTGGGGGTGCTCCTGGTGGTGCTGATGCAGCTCGCTCCCGGCGGCACGGTCGGGATGGTGCAGACGCTGAGGCGCCGACGATTGGCCCGCCGGGCCTCCGGGGTGCTCCAGCCCGCCGGGCAAACGGTCGATCAAGCCACTGACCCGGCCACACCCGACGATCCAGCAACCGACGATCCAGTACTCGACGATCCAGCAACCCCTGACCCAACAAACGATTGAAAGGCACCTCATGTCCAACCGACAACCCGCCCTGTCGCCGAGCTCCGTTCGGCGCCGCCCGATCCGGCCCGTCCGGCTCGGAGCAGCCCTCGTCATCAGCCTCAGCCTCGTCGCCGCGGCCTGCGGTCGCGACGACGAGACGACCACCGATGGCGGGAACTCCTCCGAGACCACCGCGCCCGGCGCTGCCCCGTTCATCGATCCGGCCAAAGACTGCCTCGAGGGCTACGAGCCGACGAAGGGCGTGAACGGCACCGAGATCCTGGTCGGCACCGTGCGGCCGACCACCGGTCCGGCGCGGATCTACGACACGGTCACCAAGGGCCTGGAGAAGTACTTCGAGTCGGTCAACGCCAAGGGTGGCGTGAAGGCCGGGGACGGCACGAGCTACACGATCAAACTGGTCAAGGGCGACGACGGGTACGACCCCGGCAAGACCCCGGGCGTGGTCCAGAGCCTGGTGGAGACCGACGGGATCTTCGCCATGGTCGGTCAGATCGGAACCGAGACCAACGAAGCGGTCAAGTCGTACATGAACACCAAGTGCGTGCCATCCATCGGGCTGTCCACTGGGTCCCCGGGCTGGGGTCAGAACAACACCTCGCCCTGGTACATCGGGGGCCTTCCCTCCTACGCGTTGGAGGCAGGGGCGTTCCTCGACTTCTATTCCAAGACCAAGCCCGAGGCGAAGATCGCGTTGCTCTACCAGAACGACGATTTCGGCAAGGCCTACCAGGGCGCCATCAAGAAGTGGATCACCGACAACAACTCCAAGATCACCCTGGTCGCCGAGCAGCCCTATGACGCCACGTCATCGCAGACCACCGAGGCGGCCACCGCAGAACTCGCCGGTTCGGGCGCCGACCTTTTCTTCGTCGGCATCGGAGGAAGCCAGTGCCCCATCACGCTGACCTTCATTCCGGCCACGTGGACCCCTGACGTCTACACGTCGATCACCTGTAGCGGGAAGCTTGCGCTGAGCCTGGCCCAGGGTAAGGACGAGGGCATCTACTCCACTCAGGCCACCCTGGACCCGGCCAGCGCCGAGGATCAGACGAACGCCAAGGTCCAGGCGTTCCTGACCGATGGCGCAGCGGTCGGTCTGACCAAGGACGAGTTGGAGGGCGGCATCGTGTCGGTCGGCTGGGGACTCGGGGCGCTCTTCGCCCGCTCGTTGGAACTTTCTCCGAAGATGACGAGGGCCGATGTGATGAACACCCTGTGGCAGTTCGACGGTGAACAGGTCGGGCTGTTCCGCGATGGCGTCCCGTTGACCACGGACAACGACGTCGATCCGTGGTTGATCGAAGCCATGCGGGTGGTCAAACGCACCGGTGGTCAGTGGGTCGAGGCGGGTCCCATCGTGGACTACGCGGGCACCAGTAACTCCTTCGCCAGCTGAGGGTGTCGATGCCCGCTCGATGAGTGCGGTGGAGCCGGTCGCGACGTCACGTCATTGGGCGTCGCGACCGTGCCCCTCGATGATGGCCAGGAGGTCCTCGGCCGACTGACGGACCTGGATGTCGCGGTCCCGGGACAAACGGCGGAGCTCCGTTGTGCTCCGATCACCGGGGAACTGGGCCAGGGCGAGCACCGCACGCCGCCGCACGGTGGCCCGGTCGCGGCAGGCGGCGACGACCGCGTCGTGGGCCCGTGGGTCGCCGATGGACCCCAACGCCGCCACGGCGGCCTCGCGGCACAAATGGTCGGTGTCGTCCCCGGCCATGGAGATGAGGAGCTCCACCACCCGTGGGGTGCCGGCGGGCGCTTCGCCCGCGGCGAACGCAGCCATCTCGCGGACCCGGTCGTCGGGGTCGGCCATCGAACTCGTGAGATCGACCGGCGGGACACCGGGTCGTGATGCGATCCAGGCGGCATGACGGCGAACCGTCGGGTCCGGGTCCAACAGCATCCCGACGCCGTTGCCGGTCAGGTCCTCTGGTCGGAGGGCGCCGGCGCGGGTCAGTGCCCCGAGCGCCGCTCGTCGAAGGGCCGGATCCGCAGCGTGGAGCGCGGCTCGGGCCGGCGCTATGTCGCCGGAGTAGCCCGCACGAATCACCCCGAGAAGTTCGTCAGAGGGGTGGCTTGCGGCAAAGGTGTCCATACGCTGGTCCGGAAGCCTAGGATCTGACTGCCACACAAAGGGGTCGACGTGTCACACATGGTCATCTTCCAGACTCCCGAGGGGAACCCCGGGTACAACCAGTTCGAGACGCTCGAGGAGGCGGTTGCCTTCGTCGAGGTCCTCCGCAACGAACAGAGCGTGGAGACCGCTCGGATGTTCGCCTTGGAGGAGGTCAAGTTCGAGCTCAAGCCCTACTACAAGGTCGAACTGGATCCGCCAATGCTGGGCGCTGCGCCGGCCTACGAGCCACTGCCGTCCTACGAGGCACCCGCGTCGTACGAGTCGGTGTCGTTCGAGGCGCCGGCGGCCTACGAGCCCCCGGCCGGATACGAACCGCCCACCTCGTATGAGCCGGCACCCGCCTACTCCGCCCCGTACGAGGCAGCGCCCTCCTACGCCGAGCCGCTGACTGAGACCGAGTCTGCTGGAGTCGGCTCCGCTCCGCCCCCCACCTTCATGGCCCCTGCGTACACCCCGGACGAAGCTCCGGCTGGTCGACGGGGCCTGTTCGGCCGCTGAGGCGGCAGCCGGCGGGCGGCGAGCCTCGACCACCGGCACACATCGGCTCAGCCCTGAAGGCTGGCCCGGTCAGCCCTGAAGGCTGAGGCCCACCAGGAACACTGCGGTCCCGACCACTACGGCGAGCGCGGCGCCGATACCGGCGCACAGGATCGCCAACCCGACGACACCGCGGCACCGCACCAACAGCGATACTCGGTCCGCACGATGGGGTCTGCGGGGCGGCGGTACCGGTCGTTGTGGGCCACGCGATGCTGACCTGCTCCCCGTTCGGACCGGGACGGTGGCAGGCTCGGCCTGTTCGCCGAACAGCAGGGGGCCCATCCCCACGCCGGCCACGAGGACCACGAGCACCCCGATGACGACCGACCAACCCATCGACATCATGCTACCGGCCGATTCCGTCGAGGCGGTCAGCACCGCTGCGCCCCCCCGACCGAGACGCAGACGTTGGCCGTACGTCACTCTCTTCGTGCTCACGGTGCTGGTGGCCACGTCGTTCCTGATCCCGCTGCCGTATGTGTTGTTCGCGCCGGGATTCGCCCGTTCCACCGAGGACCGGATCGAGATCACCGACGGTCCAGAGGTGCCGGACGCCAACGACGGCGACATCTTGTTCCTCACCGTGACCGAGCAGCGGGCCACGGTGGCCGGAGCGGTCCGGGCCTGGCTCGATCCGATCATCGACTCCGCTCCGGAGGACGAGGTCCTGCCACCCGGTGGCCGCAAGGAGGACCGGATCCTGAATCGGCTCCGAATGGACGAGTCGAAGTTCGTCGCTTCGTCACTCGCCCTGAAAGCGGTCGGCTATCCGGTGGTCGAGACGGGGACGGGTGCGTTCATCGATCGGCTGCTCCCCGGGTATCCGGCTGGCGAGCAGTTGCGGCAGGGCGAGGTCATCACGTCGATCGACGGGGAGCCCATTCGGACTCGGTCCGAGCTGGGCGAGAGCCTTGTGGGACGACCCGTCGGGGACTCCGTGGTCGTCGGGGTCCGGGACCCCGCCGGAGCACAGCGCACGGTCACCGTGGAGCTGGGGCTCAACCCTGACGACGACTCCAGGGGTTATCTCGGGGTCGTGCCCACCACGGCCGATCGTGACCTGGACCTGCCGTTCGGCGTCACCATCGACAACGGCCGGGTGACCGGGCCGTCGGCTGGACTGGCGTTCACCCTCGGGATCATCGATCGACTGACGCCGGGGAGTCTCACCGGCCCGAAGCCGGTGGCGGTCACGGGTACCGTCGCGCCGGACGGCACGGTGGGGCCGATCGGTGGCATCGTCCAGAAGTCGGTTGCCGTGGATCGTTCCGGCGCGACCCGGTTCCTGTACCCGGCTGCAACGGGCCGCGACGAGCTCCGCCGGGTACGCGCGGTCCTGGGAGACCGGGTCGAGCTGATCCCGGTGGCCACGCTGGACGAGGCCATTGCCGTGTTGGCGCCGGAGGGCCTGCCGGCCGCGCCGCCGCTCCAGCCGTGATCTTGCGGGTTCGCTGTGACGAACGGTGAGCCGAGGCTCCACCACCTGAGGCGAGCGCAGCCCTAACGTCGCCGAGATGTCTGCCGCTACGCCCGGGCCCGACGCCATCGACGTCGACGCCGCCACCCGTGGCTTCTCGCGGGGACGCAAGGGCTGGGACCCCGATGAGGTCCGACCGCTCCTGCACCGTTTGGCACATGCCTCGGCCGACCTTCGTCGGCAGCTGACCGACGCGGAGGACCGGTTGGCTGCGGCCCGCTCCGACGATCTGGGCGACGTTGACGATCACCGGCTGGACCAGCTCGTCGGCGAGGAGACCGCTCGGGTACTCGAAGCCGCCCGGACTGCGGCGCGGGAGATCCGCCAGAAGTCCGAGCAGGCTGCTGCACTGGTGGTCGGCGAGGCGCAGGGGCGGGCAGAACAGCTCATCGCAGACGCGGATGAGGAGCGTGATGCAGCGAGCAGTTCTGCGTCTGAGTTGGCAACCAAGTCGCGGAACGAGGCTGATCGACTGGTGGCTGGGGCCACGGCGGAAGCGGCGGTCCTTCGGGACGCAGCAGAGGCCGAAGCACGCGACACCCGCTCGGCGGCCGACTCGGTGCTGGCGGAGCGAACCGAGGCGGCGGAAGCAGCAGCCGAGGAGATCCGGGAACGGGTCGAAGCCGCCCGGATGGCTGCGGCGGACGAGAGCGCTGAGACCCGATCCTCGGCCGAGTCGTTTGCCGACGAGCTGCGATCCGCGGTCGCGGCAGAGACCGAGGAGCTCCTGGCCGTGGCCACGGCCGCGGCCGAAGTGCTCCGCGATGAGGCGGCAGAGTACGCGGCAAACCGCCGGACCGAGACCGACGTCGAAGCGGCGGAGATCGTGGCCGATGCCACGGAGCAGGGTCGCAGCGTGATCCGCGAAGCCACCGCGGCGCGGGAACGGATGCTGAGCGACCTGGCCGACCGCAGGGTTGACTCGCGCCGACAGCTCGAAGCGCTCCGCGCCGCGCATGACCGGATGCTCGAGTCGTTCGGCGCCGCTCGAACAGCGTTCGACGCGGCGGTCGAGGAGCTGGCCGAGGCGGTGCCTGCCGCTCGAGCGGCGGCCGATGCCGCTGCTCGATCCGTCGACTCGACGCCGGAGTCCGTGGGTCTGCTGATCGATGAGCTGGAACTGCCCGAGCCGAGGTTCGAGTTGGATCATCCGGTCCCTGAGGTCCCTGAGGTCCCTGAGGTCCCTGAGGTCCCTGAGTCGGAGTCGGAGTCGGAGTCGACGTCAGCCGAGTCGGCCGCGTCCTCTCGGGCGATCCAGGCGGTGGATGGTTCAGCGGACAGTCCGCCGGCCGATCAGACGCCGGCCGATCAGACGCTGGCCGGGGGTCACCTCCGCCTGGTCGACGCCGGGCCCAACGACGACGACCTGGAGGACGGTGATTTCGGTCCGCTCGGAGCGGACGGCACGGGCTTCGATGATGACCTCGCCCCAGACGATCAGATCGCCGTGGACCCGGACTCCGGGGCGGCGGAGGCAATCTTCGCCCGGCTCCGAGCCGAGCGGCCCGACAGCACCGACGCAGACGGGAACAGCACCGACGCAGACGGGAACAGCACCGACGCGGACGGGAACAGCACCGACGCGGACGGGAACAGCACCGGGATCGTGATCACGCTCACCACCCAGACGGTGACGATCGTCGAGGGAGCCGATGCTCCGGACGAGCCGCCCGGACCGGCCGAGGTCGCCCTGTCCGCCGGCTCCCTGCTGGACCAACGGGACGCAGTGCTCGCCGGAATCGAACGTTCCGTGGTGAAGCGGCTGAAGCGGAGCATCGCCGATCATGAGAACTCGGTGCTCGATCGGGTCCGGCGCGACCGCAAAGCAACGCTCACCATCGCCGAGTTGGGGACACTCGACTCCATAGCCGGCGACGTCGGCTTGCTCATCCGGTCAGATCTCGACGATGCGGTGAACGCGGGACTCGACTTCCTGACCGACGACGCCCACCGAGGTGGCGCCGACTCGGAGGCCATGGCCGAGCAGGTCGCCGAGTCGCTGGGTTCGTTGCTGGCCGAGCCGCTCTTGGAACGCCTCGGCCGGGTCCTCGATGCCCGCGAGCGCAACCAGGAACCCGAGGCGGTGGTGGCATCGATGCGTTCGGTCTTCAGGGAATGGAAGAACGAGCAGGTGCCACAGCTGGCCGGCGACCTGACCACCGCGGCCTTCAACGCAGGGATCCTGGCCTCTGCCGCGGCGGGCACGACGCACTGCTGGCTCGTCGATCACGATGGGTTGCCCTGCCCGGACGCCGAGGACAATCGGCTGGCCGAGGGTGTGGAGGCCGGTGTGGCCTTCCCGACCGGCGATCTGCGGCCTCCGGCCCATCCGGGGTGTCGATGCCTCCTCGGCCCGGACCCTCAGTAGGATCCTGCGGCGCCACCCACCCCGAGACGAGCGCTGGTGAACTGATGCGGTATCCCGAAGACATCGTCGGAGCGAAGCGTCGCTCGAAGCGCTCACCGACCCGATCCAGGGCCACGCTGGCCATCGTGGCCGGTCTCGTGCTGGTCATCGGGCTGTCTGGCCGGGCCATTGCCGGGTTCTACACAGATTTCCTGTGGTTCGACTCGCTGGACGTGGTGGACAACTGGACGAGTCGCCTCATCACCCAGTTGCTGCTGTCGCTGCTGTTCACCGCGGCGTTCTTCGTGTTGTGTTTCGTCAACCTGACGCTGGCCGATCGCGCCGGCAGTTCGGTCGTCCCCCAGGGCGACGACGACATCCTGGCCCGATACGACGAACTGGTGGGCGGGAGACGGCGTCTGGTCCGGGGCCTGGTGTCCGGGGTGCTGGCCCTCATCGCCGGCATCGGAGCGTCGGGCCAGTGGAACTCCTACCTGCTGTTCCGAAACGGCGGTTCGTTCGGATCCAAGGATCCGGTCAACAGCGTGGACCTGGGGTTCTACGTGTTCAAGCTCCCATTCCTGTCCTACGTCGTGGACTGGGCGTTCGCCGCGTTGGTGATCGTGATCCTGGTGTGTGCCGTGGCGCACTACCTGAACGGTGGAATCCGCTTTCAGGGTGCCGGTCCCCGGGTGACCCCGCAGGTCAAGGCCCACCTGTCCGTGCTGATGGCGTTGATCGCCTTGGTCAAGGCCGCCGATTACTTCCTCGGGCGATACGAGTTGTTGATGAGCGACCGCGGGGTCGTGCAGGGAGCTACGTACACCGACGTCAACGCGCAATTGCCGGCGCTGTGGTTGTTGTTCCTCATCTCGGTGCTGTGCGCAGGGTTGTTCATCGTCAACATCCGACGGCGTGGGTGGTCGCTGCCGATCGTGGCCATTGCCTTGTGGGCGTTGGTGGCGTTGATGGCCGGCGAGCTCTATCCGTGGTTCATCCAGAGCTTCCAGGTGAAGCGCAAGGAGTCGGCTCGCGAGGCTCCGTTCATCACTCGCAACATCGAGGCGACCCGGGAGGGTATGGGCTTGGGCAAGGTGGTCACCAAGCCGTTCGAATACGACCGGGCACCGGATTCGTCGGTCCTCACCGCAGATCCCGAGGCCATCCGGAACATCCGGCTGTTGGATCCTTCCGTGGTCGGCGAGACGTTCCAGAACCTCGAGGGCCAGCAGGGCTTCTACCGATTCAGTGACATGGACGTCGACCGGTATCCGATCGGCCCGAACAACGAGTCGACCCAGGTGGTCATCAGCGCCCGTGACCTGAACCCATCGCAATTGCCCCAGGACACCTGGGAGGCGCGTCACCTCATCTACACCCACGGCTACGGCGTGGCCTTGGCGCCGGCGAATCAGGTCACCAGCAAGGGACGTCCGGACTTCCTGGTCAGCGGCATTCCGAACGCGATCGACCCGTCGATCGCGTCCGAGGTGTCACTGGATCGACCGGAGCTCTACTTCGGCGAAGGCCTGGACGGCGTGACCGAGGACGGCTACGCCATTGTCGGGACCACTCGTAAGGAGCAGAGCGGCGGCCAGGAGACCGAGTACGAGGGAACGGGCGGTGTCTCCAGCAAGGGCATCATTCGTCGCCTGGCCTTCTTCCTCCGCTTCGGTGACCTCGAGACCTTGACGTCGGATTTCCTGACGTCCAAGTCGAGGGTGCTCTACGTCCGGGATGTGAAGCAACGGGTGGCCAAGATCGCGCCGTTCCTCAAACTGGATTCCGACCCCTACCCGGTGATCTCCGGTGGGCGGATCAAGTACGTCATTGACGCTTACACCACCAGTGACACGTTCCCCAACGCTCAGCTGGCGGACACCTCGGCCTCGATCCTCCCCCCGGAGTCAGGGTTGGCGAACGTCTCGCTGAACTACGTCAGGAACTCGGTGAAGGCCGTGGTCGATGCCTACGACGGCACGGTCGACCTCTACCTCGCCGACGAGTTGTACGGAGAGCAGGACCCGATCATCCGGGGGTACGCCAAGGCGTTCCCCGGCCTGTTCCAGCCCACCAAGGACATTCCGGATGACCTGCGGGGGCACCTCCGCTATCCCGAGGACCTGTTCAAGCTCCAGACCTCGACGTGGGGTCGCTATCACCTCGGCGATCCCGGCGGTTTCTATGACGCGGGCGAGCGCTGGTCGGTCGCACAGGACCCGGGGCGTGATGTGGGCGGCACCGCGGCCACCACCCTCGATGTGCCAGCAGCGCGTGGGCGGATCGCGCCGTACTACCTGCAGATGAAGTTGCCGGGCTCCGAGAGCTCCGAATTCTTGTTGTTCCGGCCGTTCGTCCCGTTCGCGGCGAACGACGGCAAGAAGCAGCTCTCGTCGTTCATGGTCGCCAAGAGTGATCCCGACGGCTACGGACAGCTCGAGGTCTACGAGATGACCAGGACGCTGCCGGACGGGACATCACAACGCAATCGTGAGGTCGACGGTCCGCTGATCGTGTCCGACAACGTCCTCTCCGATGTGATCGTCTCACGAGAGGTCTCGTTGTTGAACACTCAGGGCTCGAAGGTCGACTTCGGGAACCTCTTGATCATCCCGCTACAGAACTCGCTTTTGTACGTGCGGCCCTACTACGTGCGGGCCAATACCACCGATAGCGTGCCCGAGCTCCGCAAGGTGGTGGTCACCATCGGTGACCGGATCGTGGTGGGCGACTCGTTGAAGGAGGCCCTGGACAAGCTGTTCCCGGGCACAGACGTGGGTGCCGTGCCGGTCGTCCCCGAGCCCGGGGCTCCAGCGACGCCGCCGGCCGAGCCGACCGACCCGACCGACCCCGCCGCACCGCCGGAACAACTGATCGCCGATGCTCTGACCTTGTTCGCCGAGGCCGACGAGGCGTTGCGTTCGGGTGGCGCCGAGTCGCTCAGCGAGTACCAGGCGAAGATCACCGAGGCGCAGGCGCTCATCGAGCAGGCGAACACTTCGCTCGGGGGAACCCCGGTTGATGCCAGCGCAGCCTCCGAGACCACGGTGCCGGAGTCCCCGACGACCACCGGCCGGGCCTGAGTCTGGGCAGCCCGAGTGGGTGCACACCTGAGTCGGGTGGCGCTCGCCCCTGCCGCTACCGTCGGCTTCCATGACGTCGTTCGCTGCACTGTTGGCTCTCCTGCCGGACTGGCTGGATCCCATCAAGATCGTCGAGGGCGACACCGGCTGGGTCGAGATCATCATCCTGTTGATCATCTTCGCCGAGTGCGGGCTGCTGATCGGCTTCTTCCTCCCGGGCGACTCATTGTTGTTCGTGGCGGGGTTCTTCTCGGCCAAGGGTGACCTGTGGCCGTGGTACTTCCTGTTGCCCGCCCTGTTCGCTGCCGCGTTCCTCGGCGACCAGGTCGGGTATCAGTTCGGTCGTCGTATCGGGCCGACGCTGTTTCACCGGGAGGACTCACGGTTCTTCAAGCAGAGCAACGTGGTCAAGGCACACGACTACTTCGAGCGACGTGGTCAGCCCGCCATCGTGTTGGCCCGGTTCGTCCCCGTGGTGCGCACCTTCCTGCCGGTGGTGGTCGGGGTCAGCGAGTACGAGTACCGAAAGTTCCTTCCGGCCAACGCACTGGGCGGACTCCTCTGGGCGGTGGGCGTGACCACGGCCGGGATCATCACCTTCCACGCTGTGGGCGAGGTGGTGAACGTGGACAAATACATCTACCCGGTCGTGGCAGTCGTGATCGTCCTGTCGTTCATCCCGATCTTCCTCGAGATCATGCGGGCCCGGCGATACACGGGCGACGCCAAGTTCTGAACAACGTTCGAACTTCGGCCCCTGGTCGTGCAGGGTGGCTGAGGTTTGACGCGACGAGGTCCCAGCGAGTGAGCTAACGGCGCTCGTCACGGGGGTCCGGCACGTTCTGACATGCGTGGACCCGACGCGCCGGCGCCACACGGCGTCGTTGGAGACCACACGGCGAGAGTGCGCCGGGACAAGGACGACACGCAGATGACACCCATCCTGGCCGAAGGCGGATTCCAGCAGTTCACGTTCGGGGACGCCGAGTGGGCGCTGCTGGCCTTCTGTGTGATCACGGCGCTGGTCAGCCTGGTGGCCGGTCTGGTCATGATGAAGGGGGTCCTGGCCAAGGACACCGGCACCGAGGCCATGGGCGAGATCGCCACGGCCGTTCAGGAAGGGGCCATGGCGTACATCACCAGGCAGTTCCGCACCATCGGAGTCATCGTGGTGCCGCTGGCCGCAGTGGTGTTCTTCACCAGCCAGGCGGTCGACAAGCCCGTGGTGAACCCGGACATGTCCGGCGCGCTGTCCTTCGTGGAGTCCGGCGCGTTCCGAACGGGTGCGTTCCTGGTCGGGGCGTTGCTGTCGGGCTTCATCGGGTTCCTCGGAATGTGGCTGTCCACCCGGGCCAACGTCCGGACCGCCACGGCGGCCAAATCCGGATCCATGGATGCGGCCATGCAGGTGGCGTTCCGAGCCGGTGGCACCATCGGGCTGTTCACCGCCGGGCTGGGCCTGCTGGGCGCCACCCTGATCGTGATCATCTTTCAGAACACGGCGTCGGCCATCCTGATCGGCTTCGGTTTCGGTGGCTCGTTGCTCGCCTTGTTCCTGCGGGTCGGTGGCGGCATCTTCACCAAGGCCGCAGATGTCGGGGCCGACCTGGTGGGCAAGGTCGAGGCCGGCATCCCCGAGGACGACCCGCGGAACCCTGCGACCATTGCCGACAACGTGGGCGACAACGTGGGCGACTGCGCCGGAATGGCTGCCGACCTGTTCGAGAGCTTCGGCGTGACCCTGGTGGCGTCCATCATCCTCGGCGTCTCGTCGTTCCAGGCCATCGAGCTCGGGGGCGACGCGGCCAAGGGACTCATCTTCCCGCTGGCCGTCATGGCCATCGGCATCCTGGCCTCGCTCGCCGCCATCTTCGTGGTCCGGGCCCGGCCCGGCGAGACCGACGCCTTGAAGCCCATCAACCGGGGCCTGATCGCCGCGTCGATTCTGGCCCTGATCGGTGCGGGTCTCCTGGCCTTCTTCTACGTGGGGAATCCCACGGGCGGCACCGTCTCGAACGTCGGCACCCGGATGTTCCTGGCCATCGTGGCCGGTGTGATCCTGGGTCAGGTCGCCTCGCGGATCACCCAGTACTTCACCTCGAGCCAGTTCAAGCCGGTGAAGGACATCGCCGCCGCCGGCGAGACCGGCCCGGCCACCGTGGTCCTCTCGGGGATCTCCTCGGGCCTGGAATCGGCGGTGTGGGCGGTCGTGGCAGTGGGCGGGGCGCTCCTGGTGGCCGTGGGTCTGGCCGGGGACAGCGTGCAGTTCGGCTTCTACCTGGTGGCCCTCACCGGCATCGGCGTGCTGTCGACCACCGCCATCGTGGTGGCCGAGGATACGTTCGGCCCCATTGCCGACAACGCCCAGGGCATCGCCGAGATGTCGGGCGAACTGCACGGCGAGACCGAGACGATCCTGGACGGCCTGGACACGGTGGGCAACACCACCAAGGCCGTGACCAAGGGGTTCGCCATCGGCTCGGCCGTCATTGCGGCGGTGGCCCTGTTCGCCAGCTATCGGGAGACGCTTGCCGAGAACAGCAAGGAGCTGTTCGGTTCGGTGAAGAACTTCGGCGAGATCGCCCTGAACATTGCCGACCCGAAGGTCTTCGTCGGGGCCCTCATCGCGGGTGCGGTGGTCTACCTGTTCAGCTCGCTGGCCATCCTGGCGGTCAGCCGGACCGCCGCAATTGTGGTCCAGGAGGTCCGGCGCCAGTTCGCCGACGGCAAGATCATGTCCGGCGAGAAGCGCCCGGACTACGGGCCGGTGGTCGACATCTGCACGACTGCAGCACTGAGGGAGCTGGCGACGCCGGCGTTGCTCGCCGTGCTGGTCCCGGTCATCGTCGGCTTCGGTCTCGGGGCCGAGGCACTCGGCGGTTACCTGGCGGCGGCCATTGTGGTCGGAGCGCTCATGGCCAACTTCCTGTCGAACGCCGGTGGGGCATGGGACAACGCCAAGAAATACATCGAGGATGGCAACCACGGCGGGAAGGGGTCAGACATCCACATGGCCGTGGTCATCGGCGACACCGTGGGTGACCCGTTCAAGGACACAGCTGGTCCGGCCATCAATCCGTTGCTCAAGGTCATGAATCTGGTGGCCCTGCTGATCCTGCCGGCTGTCATCGCCTTGGCCGACGACACCGGTCCCCGGTATGCCATTGCCGGCGTGGCCACGGTTGTCATCATTGGCGCCGTGCTGTTCTCCAAGAAGTCGGGCCAGCCGGCCATCACCGCCTGAACTGCCCGGGCCATGGCTGACTCGGGTCGTAGAGAACTGCGACCACCTGTCTCAGGCGGCGAGCCCGGTGATACATCACGGGTCGAGGTCGGTTGACGGCAGCTGACCACAGGGTCACCCGGCGGACCTTGGGCGGGGTGGCCGAGTGCCGGCTGAAGACCGGCCGGCGTTCGGGCGTCGACCGAGCGCGCGTCCTGACGAGGCTCATCCCGACGTCGTGTCGGTCGTGATCTCGTCGGCCACCGGGCTGGCCTCTGAGTCGTTGGCGGCCTCACGTTCCTCCTCCATGCGTTCGAGCAGGCCCAGATAGCGACCGAACGGGACTGCTCGTCCGTAGTGGAAGCCCTGGCCGAAATGACAGCCCAGCCGGCGGAGGC
>Ga0105044_10001419_pt1 | contig 32007 bp, 26 predicted proteins | sample MAT01_FD_78092 | JGI IMG/M metagenome (GOLD analysis project Ga0105044, IMG submission 78092) | Freshwater microbial communities from Lake Fryxell liftoff mats and glacier meltwater in Antarctica - MAT-01 | ecosystem: Environmental > Aquatic > Freshwater > Ice > Liftoff microbial mat | place...
CACGAGGCCGGTACGCACAGGGGATCGGGCTGCATTCGTGGGCAGCCTGGTCCCTCTTTGTTTGCATCTGCACGCACGTCAACTCCGCCATCACACCTGAAAGATCGCTGGGTTGACGGCCAAGTCTTAGGCTCAAGCAGGGCACCACGCATCCAAAAAGGGCCGCTCAGCCTTTGGGGAGCCCGGACGCGCCTCCGCGACCGGCCCCGAGTCTGGTCAAAAAGGGGGGCGGCCTGATGATCGACAACCAAGGTGCTTTTTACCGCAATATTTCTTTCCAACTACTTCATGCGTCCGAAGCAGCGGCGGTATGATCGGAAGGGGGCAACGGTCCCATGCAGAAGTTCCAGGAAACCCCTACGTTCGGGTCTGAAACAGTTACAAAGGATTATTCAATATTATGGCCTCAGCACCAGCCAAGTCAGCACCTTTAAAGTCCGCCGGTCTTGCCGCGAAGAACGCCAAATCTGCGTTGCTGGCAAAGGGTGGGAGCAAGAGCGTTGAACCAAGTAAGTTCAGTGATGGAAAGTTAGGTGATGGAAAGTTTAGTAATGGAACCAGGCCCTCCGGAGGGGGCACGCCGGTGATGAGTTCCAAGCCGGCAGTGAAAGCCGCGAAATCTGCGGTACGGAGCGGGGGCCCGCAATCAACCTCGAACGCCGACCTGCTGAAGCACCCTATCTTCGACGAACTGGGCTTCCCGACCGATCCAAACAACTTATATCGGCAAACAGTGGCGAGCATGCTAGCGGCTGCGGACCTGATGAACCTTCCCCACCACCTTCAGATCATTCTGGCCCAGCCCAAGAATGAGATCATGGTTAACTTTCCTGTGAAGATGGACGACGGCGAATATAAGCTATTCAAGGGGTACCGTGTTCAACATAATAACGCGTTGGGCCCCTTCAAGGGGGGCCTGCGATTCCATCATGATGTGCACCTGGACGACGTCAAGAGCCTCGCGTTTTTGATGACGATGAAGTGCTCGCTAGTGGGTGTGCCCTTCGGCGGTGGAAAGGGCGGGATCAAGGTCGATCCCTACAAGCAGAGCCGGGGCGAGATGGAGCGCATCGTCCGGAGGTTTACGGCGGCGATTGCTCATCAGATCGGACCAGATTACGATATCCCGGCGCCTGATGTAGGCAGCAACAGCCAGCACATGGCGTGGATCGCGGATACGTACAGCTTTCTTTCTGAGGTAGGCGGGAAGCAGCCAGAGGCGGTGATTACGGGCAAGCCGGTTGAGTACGGCGGATCGCTGGGGCGTGAAAAAGCCACCGGACAGGGCGTTGTTGATACGCTGGTTGAGATGCTTCCTGAGATCGGTATCGACATCCGGGAATGCACTTTCAGCGTGCTGGGCTTTGGTAACGTTGGCTCGTGGACCGGCCGCATCCTGCAGGATAAGGGCGCAAAGATGCTGGCCGCGATGGACCATACGGGTGCTATTCACAACGAAAGTGGAATCGATGCCCATTCGTTGGCGTTGCACGTTCAGAAGACCGGCGGCGTCTCCGCGTTTAAGGGAGCGGAGCAGATTGAACGCACCGAGTTCTATGAAACGAAGGTTGATGTGTTTGTACCAGCCGCGCTCGAGCAGATGATTACTGAAGTTGAAGCAAAGATGCTTAACTGCAAGGTCGTGGCTGAAGGCGCCAACGCTCCCACCACGCCTCCGGGTGAGCGGGTGCTCGAATCGCGGGGCATCGAAGTGTTGCCCGCCATCCTTTGCAACGCGGGTGGGGTTACGGTCTCATACTTTGAATGGGTGCAGAATAAGACCTGCCATCAGTGGGACCTTGATCGCGTGGATTCAGAGTTGAATAAACATATGGTAAAGGCGGCAAAGCGTGTGCGCGATGCTCGCAAGAAGTACCGGTGCAACCTGCGGACGGCCGCTTACGCCGCGGCACTAGAACGCTTGCAAGCCGCGTACGCGGTGCGTGGCCTCTTCCCGTAAGCTGCGGATGCTTTAATTGTCCCTAGCTTGACGATGCGTCAAGCGAAGAGCATCGTTTAGTGAAACCGGCCACACTTCCTTACGAGGTGAGCACCCCCTCGCGCTGTTTTTTTATGTTACGTTCGCCCACGAGGAGCGAGAGATAGCACCGCCCCGTCGGTAACGATCGCTGATAATGCTTCAAACACCGGTACTGCCGCACATGATGACATAACTTGACTGATCACCCCCGTAGATAAACGACGGCATCACCACGAGAACACCTACCGCAGCGGTCGTTCGAAGACGTGCGAGATTGTTCACTTGGGGGTACTCGGCGCCATCTTGCGCGCCGAAGTTGGCCCGCCGACCGGAGGTGTGACGAGCGCAGCGGCGGGAAGATCAGCGGGCGGTGGCGATTCCTTGGCCATCTGCTCGCGAAGTTGCGCTGCCTTGGCGAGGGCCTGCTCATCCGTGCTTGCCTCTCGCTGCGAACTGCGATTAGAGGAAAAAATAGCGACACCACTACCAAGGGCTACGACTGTCAGGACTACGGACAACATAACGCGCCGCTTACGAACTACCGACGCCGCGGACTTGGCAGGTTGTTTCATCATCGCAGATCTCTCCCTCGAATCCCATCGCGAGTTGCCCAGAAGAAGGCGGGGTTGCCGTAGATCCACTTAAAGCCTTGCCCCAGCCCGTACTGGTAGTAATTCCCCCCCATTTCGGCCTCGCCCGGCTCCCACCTTCCGCTGGGGTGAAGCAAGCCGGTATCGGTGCGATCAGCCGGCGCCTGCGTTTGTAATATAATTTCAGACATGTTCACAGTGCGAACGCTGGCGTCGGTCAGGGCCACTTGCGGTCTGGCACCGGCAACATTCCACATGGGTTTAGTCTTGCCGGAGAAGTCCTTGTTTTCAAACAAGAGCACTTTAGACTGCGAGAATGCGAGGTCGCTGTAGCGGAGCCGCCGAAAGAAATGACGGTTCTGCTCGCCAGCGCCAAGCCGGCTCGCGGGCGCGAACCGCTCGGGGGCTTGCCAGAAGACCGGGGGATACCAGTAAGAACAGGGAAAGATCCATTCGATATCATTCTGGGCGTTTTGGTTATTATTTTCTCTGAACCATCGGACCAGATCGCCGTCGTCGGGCGCAACATTTGACTTCGCGCGAGAAGTAATATCAGCGTCCTGGTAGAGCGTATGAGCGAGCCAATGGTAACCATACGTTTCGGAGCCGTTAGTGCTGTAGTTGTCGCCGTACGCCCACCCGTACTGCCCGAACTGGAATCTGGGCGGGGGGCGCTGCGCCCACACCCAGGGGCGTGAAAGGGGATCGGTGCCGTTCTTGAAAGGATTCACAAAGCTGTCCTTCCAATCGATCGAATAAGCCCCCATGTACTGGGCGTTGGATCGAAGATTCGCCGCGCTCCCGGCCCTCCGGCCGCCAATGCGTGCCTTGCCCAGGGTAGGAAGCAATATCCCTATAAGCAGTGCGATAATGGCTATGACGACGAGAAGTTCAATTAGGGTAAAGCCGGATGATCCGCTGGATCGGTGAGTCAATCGCATTGCTGTGCTCCTTCTGATGGAACTAAACACATGCCCCGAAGATAAGTGAATCGCCGCAGCTGCATGACGCTCGCCACCGGGGTGTGAAGCTTTGTGGCAACTTAAGATCGTCGCGTCATCCATACAACACCGCCCGATGGCTCGCTTACGTCTGGCAGATCAATCACTCGCCCGGACTCGCGCTAGTCGCGACTTCGGGGCTTTTCGAACTGACGCGACAGAACGCCGCGATGGTGAAATACTAGCCATGGTGCCCCGGGCTCGTCTGCCGTCGCCCCTCTCGCGTTGCCGCGGCAGAGCGGGAGAGGCGGTGCTAGATGAGGGCAGCACGCCGCAGAATGATTATCGAACCCACAGGAGTACTTAGTTGAACTACCCGTTGCAGGCGGAAAACACCCAATTTTGGCGGATCAGGGAGAAAAGGGATGGGCAAGGGGGGACTCCAGCCAAGGTCGAACCTTCACTTTGATCGCCTTGGCGAGCAAGTCGAGGTACTGCTCATGGGGAATCTGCTCCGCACCGAACCTCGAGGTGTGCTCGTTGAAGATCTGGGTATCGAGCAAAACATAACCATCTGCTCGAAGTTTGCTCACCAAAGCGCAGAGGCATACCTTGCTGGCATCGGTGCCGCCACGTTCTGGCCGGCAGAACATACTTTCAGCGCAGAATGCTCCGCCGATGGCCAGACCATAGATTCCGCCCACTGGTTCATCATTGCGGTCCTGACCGGGGAACCATGCCTCGATACTGTGGGCGTGGTGCGCTTCATGCATGAGATCAAAGATCGCGATGATCTGATCGCTCAGCCAGCACCCACCAGCCCGCTGAGCGCCACAGGCTCGTATGACGCGACCGAAGGCCGTATCGGTGGACAGTTCAAAGGGCTTGGATGCGATGGTTTTGCGTAGCGAGCGGGAGATATGAAAGCGGGTGTCAAGCGGCATCAGGCACCGCTGATGAGGTGCCACCCAGTCCATACCCGTTCCTTCATCGTCCGCCATCGGAAACCAACCCTGCTGATATGTGTTCAGGATCGTCGCAACGATTTGGGCACTGGTTGGATTTTTACGTCGAGAACTACCAGACATGATTGATCGTTAAGCGGGCGAAACTGGGTGAGCGGGTGAGGGCGAAATGGGGAGCGTGGCGAAATCGGAAGCGTGGCGAAATCAGAAGCATGGATAGTATAATGAGATAGCAGCGGCTCGTCGCGGGCGGAGTATCGACTCATCCCGGAGATTGAGGCGAAGCGGGATCTGAGCAATCGGGCGTATGAAGAACTTAATTAATCATATCGCGAAGGGCAGCACGATCGACCCCGCTGACCTGGGGTACTTAATTATTATTGCGCTGCCCAAGGGGCAGAGGTCTGAGGCCGCCGCGAGTGCCCTCTGTAAGATTACGGGAATAAAACTGGAAGAGGTGACCATCCTGCTAGAGCGAGAGTTGCCAACTCTTTTGGCACGCATACTCGCCGATCAAGGGCCTCAATCGGTGGCGTTGCTACGGCGGCATGGCTTTCGGGCGGATTGGATACCCCGCGCGGAGCTTGACGCTCACCTCGAAGTTCGGATGGCCAAGCGCATCACCCCCGCGGTCGGTGCGCCCGTACCGATGTATATGGTGGAAGTGTGGCGAGAGCCTGAGCCGACGGGCATCACCGCCTCTCAAATTCGCCTCTTAGTGCGTGGCCAGGGGAGGACGTCATCCACGACGGGCAGTCAAACCAGCAAGCACGGCGCGATTGCGGGGGGGCTGGGCGGATTGGGATTTTATGACGACACCACGCTCTTGGCAGGGAGTGGAGCCGCGGATGAAACTGCGGCGGCGGCAAATCGAAAGATCGTCACGGTGGAGTATCTCGATATTCATCTTCGTGATGGAACGGTGCTGCGCTGCGATGGCTCGCGGTTTCATTTTGCTCAGGTGGGTGAGCGCAAGGGGTATTCGGATATGGAGAACATGGATCTTCTCACAACCCGGCTGGGGACGGACGCGGCGGACGCCATTGTCGATACGCAGTTTAATACCCGACGAGTTCCGCCTCCCGTGCTGCTTGATCTGCGGGCCATCACCAGTGGTACGGGAGAGACCAGAACACCGCAGGTCTTCTTCGCGTACAGCGCGTGGGTTTCGTCGCTTACACTCAGGGATGCCCACTGGTCGTGATGAGCTTCCGCTCTGAGGAAGAGCAACGCGGTAGCCCCAATATGCTTGTAATATTACACTAGTATCGCCCCAAGCCTGACCAGGAGTGCATTCTTGAGTTACCGGCTTGACTAAAACCTCCGTTTGATTGATGACCTTACCGCCTCGAATGATTCCAAAGATTCTCGCTATGCTAACCACCCAACTCACCTGCGATAAATGCGAACGGCGTTTCGGCATCGACGATGCACGGGCGGGAGATAAGGTGCAGTGCCCGATTTGTGGGGATGTCAACGTGATCCGTGCCTCGCAGGTTATTCAGGCCGATGTTGCGGGAACCGTTCCCGCGCCGAGCAGTTCAGATGCTGCCGTCGCGGCGGGTTACCCGTCAAAGACGGGGCCGGAGGCGGATGTCCTCCGGCTTCGCCCGGCGATGATGCGTGCCAGGCCCGGTAGTTTCTTCCTGCTTATGTTGGGCGCGGTCGGTGGAGCCATTGGTGCGGTGATATCTGGTGTCATACTGATGGTGCCGCTGCTCATCGGCTGCGCCATCGTGGCACTGGCGTGCATCATCTGCTTAACTGTCTGGCGCATCAACACGCATCACGACGGACTGCTGATCACGACCCGCCGGATCATTGATCGTGAAGGACTGTTGAGCAAGAATACGAGTGAGATCATGCTCAAAGATATTCGTCATGTAACCATCAACCAAACGTTTTGGGACCGCGTCTGGAACGTCGGAACGCTCTCGCTTTCAAGTTCGGCCGATGATGGCGTGGAGATTCACATGGAAAACCTCGCCAAACCGCTCATGGTCAAGGGAGTTATTGATATGTATCGTTAATGCGTTTGAGGTGCCGCGCGGGCGGCCTGCACCAGACTTAACACTCAGCGACGGTTGGTTCCCGAGCTTGTTGGTCGTATCGTAATATGAACGGTCGCAATTCTTTTGCTTGATTGCTTAAGATAAAGTAGTCAGCATTGCCGCCCGATTAGCCCCGAGCCTACACTGGAAGCATGGCGTTACACTCAGTAGTTCTCTGCCCGGGACAAGGGGCGCAGGCCGTGGGCATGGGCAGTGCCTGGCATGAAACATCAGCCGAATCTCGTGAGGTGTTCGCCCAGGCCGACCGTGTCCTGGCCGGACGCCTGGGACAGTCGCTTGAGTCACTCTGCTTCGATGGCCCGATCGAGCGCCTTAATCAGACTGATGTAAGCCGAGCCGCTATTTATGTTACATCCGTTGCCTGCTGGCGTGGGCTTCTTGAACGAGCCGGGCATCGGCCTCTTGACGTCCCGGCCGCCGCGGCTGGCCTTTCGCTTGGCGAGTATTCCGCGCTGCACATCGCGGGGGCGATGACCTTTGAAGATGGCCTGGAACTTGTCACCCTCCGCGGACGAGCGATGCAGGACGCGGCGGATGCGCTCGTCGGGTCTGAATCCTCGGGCGGGGGACGCGGCGGAATGGTCGCTTTAATCGGTGCAACCGACGAGCAAGCAATGGAGGTTTGCCAACAGGCCCGCGAACAGGACGTGCTAGTCTGCGCCAACTTCAACGCGCCCGGTCAGGTCGTGCTCTCCGGTCATGCCGCGGCGTGTGAACGGGCCGCGGCAGCCGCCGTGGGGATGGGGCTGCGATCGGCGATGCTCGCTGTTGCCGGAGCCTTTCACAGCCCGCTCATGGCTCCCGCAGCGGCTCGACTCGGCGAGGCGCTTGCCAAGACGCCATTCTCGCCGCTACGGTGTCCGGTGATGTCAAATGTCACCGCCCAGCCGCACGCGATGGCCGACGCGGAGTCAATCCGGCGGCTTTTGGTGGAACAGCTGACTCACCCCGTACGATGGTCGCAGAGTTGCGCCTACCTTGCGGCGAACGCCGGGGCGTTTGAATCGGAGGCGGGGGCGGGTGGTCCGGCGTTTATAGAACTCGCGCCGGGCAGAACGCTGATGGGCCTCATGCGTCGGATTGATAAGAGTATCAAAGTAATACCTCATGACACGCCATAAGTTTACATTTCTTCGATCGGTCGCGCTCGCGGGAGCATCATGGGCAGTGCCCGCGCTCTTCACCGGGGCCGCTCTCATGACCCTCGGATTGCCGTTGGTCGCGGGTTGCGAAGAGAAGAAGGCACCGCCGCCTCCCCCCCCGCCACCGCCACCGCCGCCCAAAACGCCCGACCCTATCGATATCGCTCCGGTGATTCAATCAGTTAAGCCCGATGCACGGGTTAACTTCGCGCAGGCTCATGCCCCCACTGATGAAAGTCTCGCCAAGGCGATTCTGCAGTTCGCTGATGCGCTGGCCAAGGGCGATGCCACCAAGTTTGGATCTATGCTGGCGGCCGAATCAAAGGGCGACCTGGATGCGCTGGTTGGTAGCGGCCAGTGGGATGAAGGCACGACCAAGATTGAGGCGGTGCGAGTTGTTAATGTTAATGATAATACACCCGGGGGTGCTGGTGGCGGCCCTGGCGGAAGCGGGCAGTCAACGAGCGCAACGATCCAACTGGCGATCCAAGATCCTTTGGGGGCATACCTGCTGGGATTTGAAGCTATCAGAGTGAGTGATCGTTGGGCGTTCAAAGGCGTAGATTCCCCCGCAACTGTTAAGAGTCGCGCGGTTGAGTTTGATGGCGCCTCAGCGATCAGCGGTTCGGGTACGACATCGGGGGGCGGGGGGGCCAGCGCGCCCGCCGTTGCCAGTGCGGCACAGACGCCGGCAATGGTTGCGTATCTCTTAGTTGAAGTAAACCGCCGGATTGGCGTTGCTGCGGGCGTTGAGCCAGACTTAACAGTGGTAAAGGCAGCAGCCACCGCTCAAGGAATCGACGCGTCCACGATGGAATCGCTCACCGCCGCGGGGAAAGCGGCAATTCAGGGAGGAGCCACACTGGACGATGCGACCATTGTGCAGTGTTACATGCTCCTGAAAACAGTTGCCGACGGTTCCGGTAAGGTGACGGGTGCTCAGGTGACGCAGTTCATGTCCAATGTTCTGCTCCTCCCCGAGAAGCAGGTGCGTGACAAGATCGACGCGGCCCCAAAGTAAGTTTCAAGGGTGAGGTGAATGGGCAACGGCGAGTGACAGACGCGCACGCTTATCGCTTGCCTTTCGCGCGGTTCCGGGGTTCGAGTCAACTTATCGATTCGAAACAACTAGCCGGTGATGGAGCGGGAAGTCGCTCCATCCCGGTTACTTTGTTAATAAGCAGTATGAGCTGAAAAGTAAGCGGCTGTCACGTACAAGTTGATGGCGAGTGACTGTGCGCAGGCGATCAGACTATGGCTTCCCGGTTGGAGCGGGGGCCAGCTTAGCAGCCTTCAGGGCTTCTAAGGCTTCCATCTTTGCGTCGTGCTCAGCCTTCGCTTTGGCAGTCACGAACGGCAGGAATTCCGAATCGTACCAAGTTTTCCATTGTTTATAATCATAACCCAGGCCGCCGGTATCCTGGCCGTACTCGCGGGTGGACCAATCTACCAGCGTGTTATGAATGTCAATATGATACGAAATTACAACAGCATCCACCACGCGCAGAAGCGTGCCCGTGGTGATGGTGCTCAACTGTGGGTCAAAGGCAACGGCGTAGGGACCCACGACCGGAGTTAGATCGCTTACGAAAGCGGTTTGCTGCCCCACAAGTATCCAGGCGAGTGCGCCGCCGCCGCTGCCGGTGCCACCCCCGATTCCAGCGGTTTGAGCGGTGGGCTGGCCCGTGGCCTGCGCACTGATCAGCCAGGGCATCAACTCGATTAAGTTTAAGTTACTGGCAAGGCGCGCCGACGAGGTCATAATTTTATCTTTGCCAGACCTGAAGCCCTCGTACACCACCATTCGCGTAGACTCGACGGCTCGTTTGTCCGCCTTGAGACGCGCCTTGATGCGCGATGTGGCCTCCGCCCGCATCGCCAAGTCCTTGTCATACACCGCAAGCCACGCAAGCGCGGCATCCCCCGCCGGGTTGGCCGCGGCGGCGAAACGATCCATCAGATAGATCTTTACATCAGCGTCTTCGCGTGAGAAGACATCAATGAGTAATGGGTAAAACGCTGCATCGAGGTACTTCTCGAGTTTTACGAAGCCCTCGTGCCGACGCTGCTCATACTTATGGCGGCCGAAATGCTGGCTACGAATCTTCTTGAGTTCTTTCTCCACGCCCACCCGCGCCCGAGCTTGTTCAGCGACCATTTTGGCTTGTGGCGAATCCGGGCTGATGCCCAGGCGGGCCATCCACTCCGGTGACGACGAATCGTCGACCGCAGAGCTTGTGCTTTCACTGCTTTCGTGAACCTGAGGCGCACGCAAACCTTGTGCAAAACCGACTGGAACGATGGCCGCCAAGCACAGAACTGCGATCAAGCAGCCCGCTTTGCCGCGTATTTGAGGGAGTGGAGAATGGCGTGAATTGCTCATAGGTGTTATCTCTGTCCAGCCGCTCGTCAAGAGGTATACGGAATAGCAAACGCCGAGGATGCACGGAAAACCTGTTGGACGCACAAGCGCGGCTGCGGTTCGGCCCGCCGCGAAATGAACTAGCCGGCACGATTGCAAAATTGTAAGTCTGTTGGCTGGGGTGCGCCGGTGATCTGGAGCGCAGCGAATCTCTCACGACGCGCTGGAAGCGGGCCTCGACGCTCGGCTTTGCAGTTCAGTCACGAGTGCCTCGAAAATCTTAAGGGGTTCGCTCATTCGTCCGTCCCCCACTGTTCGGCACGCCTGCCAGCCCTCGACCGGTCCGACGAAGCTGAATCCATCGGCGGCAAGATGGGTAAGATTACGTTGAGTGGCGGGCTGTTCCCACATGACTTTGTTCATGGCGGGTGCGAGCAGGACGGGCGTGTTGGCACGGTCGATCGAGCTAATCAGCAAGGAGACAATGTTGTCGCCCCGCCCATGTGCGAGCGCGGCCAGGCACTCCATGGTGCAGGGAGCGACAACTGCCGCGTCCACCCGTCCGGCGAGTGAGATGTGTTGGGGGTCGAGCGAATCGACGTGCTCCCATGCCGAAGTAAATACGGGGTGACCTGAGAGTGACTGTAATGTAAGTGGTGTGATGAAGCGAGTTGCGCTGGGGGTCATGGCCACCCATACTTTGGCTCCAGCCTGAGCCAAGCCACTTACAAGCGTTGCTGATTTATATGCGGCAATCCCGCCCGTGACGCAGACGAGGATGCTGCGGCCGCTGACCAACTGTCGCCACGCCGAAGAGATGCTTGACGACATCGATGCTGAATGTAGATCTGTCTCATCAGGCATTTGCGTACCTTGAGGCCCGTCGCCGAAAGAATGCGCTTGCTCGGTCCTGCTCTCGTGACGAGAATCGCTCATCTCAAACTGTATGCGCCGCTTGGAAACTTACTACCGCTGGGGGCATTGCGACACCGCTCGAAGGCGCGTAAAGAACCCCAGCCATGCATCGGCCGGAGTTAGAAATCAACGAAAATGTCGGTACTGCCAGACTTAGCCGTCTGGCCAACTAGGTGTGCTGACTTACATCAAACGGAGCTGCGTTGAAGTCCAAAGTAATTTTGTCCTGCAAAATTTCCTCGATCACTAGCTCAAGGTCGGAGCGTCCATCGCGAGCGACCAGAGGCCGCGCGCCGTCCATCAGTTGAACAATCCGGCGTTGAATGAGGGCGCACAACTTAAATCGTCCGCCGACTTTGTTCACAATAAAATCGCTCTTAAGTGCTTCGATCATAATCGTTCTTCTTCAGACCCGCCCCTGGGTTGATAGCACCTCGCCAAGATTCGTAGGCGACGTGTTCATTCCTGCGAGCCAACTATTTTCCGTACTCAACAACTGACAGATTGTACGCGACTCGCTGCCGCTCGGGTGCGTTGAAAGAAGATGAGACTGCCGCGTAGGCACTGGACCATTAACCGGGACTACCATCCGAGGGTTGGGCGCGGTTAAAGAAGGGAAAAGCGTCTTGTCTCTTCTCTGGATTCACACTGGAAAGGGCTATCGAATCCGGTCTTTCGACAAGATCGACAAGGCTTCAGCGTCTCGGACGAAAATCAGCATTCACTGCCTCGCCTTGCCAAATCGTATGATCTAGTGGCGTGGTAGCGTTCATGCCCTTCAAGGTGAGCGAGGTGCTGGGCCGTTCCGATTGCCTCGTTTAAATCGGCTGTCGCAATGGGCCGCTCTGAACAGACTCCTTTTCCGCTGTATTACGACAGGCGCACAAGGCCCAGAGGCGAGCGCGAAGTTACCTTGATGCCGCGAAGCGACGTGGTGCTTCTCTCCATCGGGCGTTCGTTTTCTCGTGCGTAGCTGAAGGCCTCGCGACCCCGATTGTTAAAATCGCGGAGGAGAGACTCGCGACCAAGTGGCGTTCGTGCTCAAGACGCGGTCGCGCTTGACAGGGTGATAGCTTGGGGGTTGATCGGGGTAGAGCGATCGTTTAGCGATCACTTTGTTCGCAATGTTAAGCTGGGGTCATCGAACCGGCCGGGTTGGGTGGGTTAGATTTGTTTAAGGATACTGCGCATGGCATGGAGTAAGGGCGACCGAGTAATACACGTCGCGAAACCGGAGTGGGGAGTCGGAGAGGTTTTGTCGGCTGAAGCGGGCGCGGCGGCCGCTGGTCCCGGCGGGGCTGTTGCTACCCAAAGGCTTACGATTCGCTTCGAGCGGGGCGGCACGAAGGCCATCTCAACTGAGTTTGCGGAACTGAAGCCATTAGGCGACATGCCGCTCCGCCGCTCAGCGCAATCCGACGAGGGCCAGGTTTTTAGCTTTGCGCCCACGCCGACCGAACTCAAAGAAATTATGACCAAGTTGCCCGACGAGGCGACTGATCCTTTTCTATCGCTCATCAAACGGCTGCAAGCAACTTTGGGGTGTTACCGATTTGGCGATACGAGCGGTGCGCTACTTGACTGGGCCTGCATGCAGACGGGGCTGCGCGACCCGCTCAGCCGGTTTAATCGCCACGAGCTGGAACAGTGGTATACCCGATTTAAGATGGAGTCGGACGATCAGCTCAAGAAGCTCTGCCGCGAGTTGCGAAAGGCAGACGCAAAGGCGCTTGAAGCGGCAATTAACACTGCGGGGGCCTCCGCGAAACAAGCGTTGCGTCGCGTCGACTTCGGACGTTGAAATAACACCACATCCGGAATGCGCCACGGCGGCACAGGCGGCGACGTCTCCGGGATGTCTGTAGATCCCAGCCGCGTTTGGTCAAGGCAGCGAACGCTCGCGCGGTGCCTCTAGTTGGTTTTCAGGACCACCCAGCCCCTTATTATTAGTCTGTTGGAGGGAAAACATCGCGGCGGGGGGCTGAGTACGGCCGCCTTCGCTCTCGGTGCGTTTGCCAAGTCGGATTCTGGCCCGCCAGTTGTAATGCTCTCTCCCATCTACCACCCTTCGATCAGGCTTGTGCTTGAGGCGGAGGTTCAGAGATCGATGGACATAATAAGAGGAGAGCCGCCAGATGAACGAACAAGACTTTCAGAACAAACTAGGCGAACTGATGAAGCAAATCGAAGCGTTGCCCCCGGATGAGCGAGCTCCGCTTGAGAAGCTCGCGGCGGAGACCAAAGAGCGGCACGAAAAGATGAAAAAGACGGTGGGCGAGCTTCAGGAATCACTGGATTACTTACGGTTGTCGGTCAAGTATCTCGTGTTTGACCTTGAGGCTACGCGTCGCGAGAATGATTATCTTCGTAAACTGATCGAATCGCGGGCCAACCACGAGGAATCAGAGCGTGAGGGCGCAGACTAAACCCCCAACACCGTTTTCGGCGGCCTCGCATCGTGTTAAGCGATCCCGGGAGAATGCTGTAGGGCTACGGGCCGGTGCGGAAAGACCAGTCGGCTGACGGAAATGCATTACATCACGGGTTTGCCGGACCCCTTCGTTCCAGCGTGCGCGATTCGCAGGATTGGTGGCGCGATAGGTCGCCATGGTGCGCCGACGCTCAGTGTCTTCACTGGGCGAATTCACGGAGCGTATTCACGCCAGACATAATCTGCAGCACGCTGCATAACAAAACTCCGGCCCCATTCTGGTGCCGGAGTTTTTTACTGGACTGACATAAACGTCCGCGAGACGAAGCCTGCGGCAAACGAGCGATAGCGGTGGGCGATATCTGTGCCGAGAGCGAAGTGCTCTGCATAAGCGCCGTGGTTACTTTGCAGCTTTCTTCTTCGGTGCCGCGTGCAGCCATTCGGGCAAGCCCTGGCCCTTCTCGAAAAGGTCAGCAAACTTAAAGCCCTTGCGCGATTTCCATTGCTTGCGGTGGTAGGCATCGCTGGCGAGCAGGGGGAAGAGAGCGGAGAGTTCGCCGAAGACCATCTGCTCGTGAACAATATCAACCTTGCCCCAGGAGCAAGCCTCGCGGAGCGTCGAGCCGGAGAGTGCGCCGTCGCGGCTATCGGCGACGGTCATCTGGATTGCGTATTTATGCATCCCCACGTCGCCGCGGGCCTTGCCACCCTTGCGCTCGTTGAGCAGTTCGGCGGCCACGACGATGTCTTGCGCGAAGTTTTTCGGTACGCCGCCGCCGAGCATGAGCAGACCGGTGTCTTTGCACGCCAGCTTGATGTCAGTGAGTTCGCGGAAATCCTTGCCGCTATCAAAGGCCACGAGGCCGCGGCCCTCTTCAATGGCTTCGGTCTGCTGGAGGACAATACCAAAGCCAGCGGAACAATCGCTAAAGGCCGGAACGAAGATTGGAACGCGCTTGAGGAAGCACGTCTTGACAATGCTTTCGTTCTTGGAGTAGTGCTTGGCGAGGTAGGCTCCCATCGCTTCGATGAACTCGCGGCTGGAGTACGCCCCCGGCTCGAAGGCGTTGAAAATCTCGTGGGTTTTGGCGTCGGTTGCGCGGAGGTCGTCCTCATCGATGTAAGTATCGTAGATCCGGTCGATCATCATGTTGCGCAGCATCACGTCATCGACGGGCGGTGCTTCCGGGCTTCCCGGGGCGATGTAGTGCTTGAATCCCAGGCCCTCGAAGAAATCCTGATCGACGATGTTGGCTCCGGTCGAGACAATCGCATCGATCATGTTGTTTTCAAGAAGGGTAATCATGGCCTTCTTTAGCCCGGCGGAGATAAGCGAACCCGCGAGCGTCAGGATGACCCCGCATTCCTTATCCTTGAGCATCATCGAGTAAATGTCTGCCGCGTTCGCCAGCGTACGGCTGGTGTACGCCATCTTGCGGTACGCATCCAATACCGGGCGGGCGTCGAACGATGTAATATCAATATGCTTGATCGGATTGTTGAGCAGTTCTTTCTTTGTCCACTGTGCCATTGATCAGCCTCCGATGATGTAAGTCTTCCCGAGCCATAAGACCACGGTGCATCGCAATCAAGCCCCCCTGACGGCGAATTGTAAAGAACACGAGAACAATGCTACACCGGGGGTGGCGGTGCAACGCAATAGTATCACCTCTTCGAGAGTCATAGCCGCAAGGCAGCGGCGGCAACCGCTGGCTTGAGCAGCGGGTTGAGTCTAACGGCGGCGGCGAAACATCAGCAAGCACGCCGCGGCAGAGAACGCAGAAGCCGGAGCGGGAACGGTGCCTTCGATCGTCGCCTCGCTGAGGAAGACCCAGCGGTTGTCATCCCCATCAATTAGGTTGACCCGGACGTAGCGGGCTTGATAACCCAGAGCAACCGCGGTGAAACGCGCTGAGTCGTCGGCCGCCTCCGCAGCAGAAAACATATAAGTTGCTGCTGGGAAAAAGTCAATCCCGGTGATGCTCGTTTCAATTGTAACACGCTCAGGCAGGAAGACGCCCCCCGACTGCCTGTTATTAAGATGCAGGCGGATCTCATCGACATTGAAGACCGCACCGAGGTCAAAGGTTATCGCTGGCGTAATTGTCCGCCAAGCAACCCATTCATAGGCTGGACCTAAACCAAGGTTCTGCGCCCAGTCCTGAACCCCGACGACCCCGTCGGTCAGTTGTCCCAAGCCCCCGCTCAGTAATGAGCCATCGACGAAGGTGTCTCCCGCGCCTGTGTAGGTGTCATCGTGATAATTGAAGCTGCCGCCCGAGTTCACCCCCTCGCCGTTCGGCACGGTGTAAGAAACCGGAACGAGAACCGCCGCCTGCGCGGCCGCAGCGAGCCAGCCTGCGACAATAGCAACGCGAACCGGCTTCGTGCCGCTAAAATTCAAAGTAATCATCTTTTCTCTCCTCGACTAACAAGCCGGCCGGATGGTCCAATACCGAGTGCCACCGCTGTTCAAGCAAACTGTATGCGAGTTGCCGGGGCGCGACCCCCACGGTTCCGAGGGGTTAGCCACAACGCTCAATAAACATGCACGGTTTGTAAAAACTGCGCTAAGACCGCATACCATTAATCCCCGCCCAATAAGCGGACTTTTAGGAGTAAACCTTGACGATTGCATCAAGCACGATTGTCCGACCTTCCACCGCCCGCATGAGCGAACTCGCGTTGTCGGGTGCCGCGCCGGTGGCTATTAAACCCGTTCCGTTTATGTCCACCTCGCTCGCCGAGGCGGATATCCAAGCAGTGTACGCGGTCCTTAAATCTGGCATGTTACGAGCGGCGGGCAAGTGCGCTGAACTTGAACAACGCTGGTCTTCGATGACGGGTTCCAAACACGCATTGACATGCGCCAATGGTACCGTTGCGTTGCAACTTGCTTACGAGCCTCTCTTCGCTCCGGGTGACGAAGTGCTAGTCCCCGCGTGGTCTTACATCGCTACTGTTTCGATGGTGGTGGCACGCGGGGGCATACCGGTCTTTGTAGATGCCAATCCCGATACCTATCAGATCGACATGGCCGACGCTGCCCGCAAAGTAACATCGAAAACGCGTGCGATCACGCCGACCCACCTCTACGGATGCGCTGTTGATATCGATGCCGTTCAATCGCTCGCGGCGAAGCACGATCTTAAAGTAATTTATGATGCAGCACAAGCGCATCTGGCGACCTACAAGGGACAGGGTCTGGGCAAGTTTGGCGATGCTGTGACCTATTCGCTTTACGCCACCAAAAACCTCGCGACCGGAGAGGGGGGTCTGCTAACGTGCAACGATGATGGTCTGGCCCGCACCATCGGTTTATTACGTTCTCACGGAGAGACTGAAAAGTACCTGCATGAGATGGTCGGTTACAACTATCGCCTCAATGACATGGCGGGTGCGCTCGGCTGTTCGCGGCTCGACCGGCTCGTGGCACAGACGCAGGAGCGGCGCAACGTCGCGGCGATTTACGACCGCATGTTGAGCGGAGTGGCGGGGATCAAGACCCCGGTGACGACCCCGGGAAGCGTTCCGGTTTATCACTTATACGTCGCGCAACTTGATCTCGCGCGATTCTCGTGTACGCGGGATGAGTTCTGCGCGGCACTGAAGGCAGAGGGGATCCCCACCGCTGTTCACTATCCGCGGTCGCTCCCGCAGCAGCCCGCGCTTGCAAAGTATGCGAAACAGGGCGATACACCGATCGCCAACGGTTTGAAGGATCGCGTCTTTGCCCTGCCCATGCATCATGACCTAAGCCAGGAACAAATTATGTGGGTGACGCAGGCGGTCGGGAAGGTCGCTGCGGCTTATGCTATCTGATACGCAATGCGCAGATACGCTAGGGCGCCTTGACCGCCTCGGTATTCGTAATAAGATGTAAATAAGAACGGGCCATCCGCGAGGGTGGCTTTTTTTAATTGTGCCAAGAGTGTCGCGAGTGGGCGCAAATGTGGACCGTGGGCTGATCCCTTTTTGCCTGTGCGGTGTGCCGAAAGTTTAAGTTCCTGGGCTAACGGCGCGGCGGCGACCGTGACCGCACAAATTACAGTCCTTTCACGGTCAGCGAAACGTCCTTTCGCTGCACGTCCCCCGCAGCGACTTTCTCCCAGCCGCTCCCCAAATCACCGCTCGGATCAGGCGGGATGATCTGCACTTTCTTGTCGCCAAGTTTGACCTCGCCGCGACGGACACGGTCTTGAAACGCGAGACACTCTGCGAGCAGGCGGTCCAGAATTTCGGCTTCGGGGACGTTAGCGACCTTTTCGCCCTGAACATAAATAATCCCACGGCGATCCCCCGCAAAGACCGCAACATCGGCACCCTCGGCTTCTCCCGGCCCATTGACGATGCAACCCATCACCGCCACCTTCATTGGGACTGTTACCCTGTTGGCAAGAGCCTTTCGCACGTCCTGGATCAACGTAAATAGATCAACCTGGATACGGCCGCATGTGGGGCAGGCGATGAGATCAACGCCGATTCGTTCACGCAGGCCCAAGCAATAGAGCAGCTCAAGGCCGTCTTCGACTTCATAAATCGGGTCGTTGGCATAACTGATGCGGATGGTGTCTCCGATTCCATTGATGAGCAGACCCCCGAGAGCAACGACGCTGCGGATGGTTCCGGTTTCCTTGGGCCCCGCGTGCGTAACGCCTAAGTGAAGCGGATGATCAAATCGCCTACTTATTTCTGTGTAGGCATCGACGACCAACGCGGCGTCCATGCTCTTTGCGGAGATTGAGATATCGTGAAAGTCCTCTTCGTAGAAGATATCAAGATATTCCTCGAGTTTGGCGATCATAATTGCGAGCAGATAGCCGTGCTTATGATCGCTAAAGACCTTGCCGAGTTCCTTCATCCGCTTTTGCTTGTCTTTGCGCTCAATGATGGAGCCCTCGTTGACCCCCACGCGGATCGGCAGCCCTTTGGCCTTGCACGCGCGAATCACTTCAACAACTTGATCGCGGTCCTGAATGTTGCCCGGGTTTAGGCGGATTTTATGTACGCCCGATTCAACCGCCTCGAGCGCTCGCTGGAAATGAAAGTGAACATCAGCCACAATTGGAACGCTGACCTGAGGAATGATGTGCTTGAGTGCTTCGGTATCTTTTTTCTCTGGCACAGCAACGCGCACCACGTCAGCACCTGCGGCAGCTAGCTTGTTAATCTCTCGTACGCACGCGTCTATATCCCACGTGTAACCCGCCGTCATCGTTTGCACACTCACCGGAGCGGGGAGGGTCGCCACCCCGTCGCGCCCTGGCAGGCCACCACCAATTCTTATGATACCTACGCGGCTATCGCCCACACTGATCTGTTTGGTCAAACGACGTGCTTGCATGATGATCAATCATAGTGGCGCGTGGGCGTGACGGAGAAGGACGGGTCAGGATCAGACTTGGAAATGAAGAAAGCAGAAGGGTCTCTGGCCGGTACCCAATAACGAGGGGCCCGTGGGCTGATGATCAGGCTCCGCCGCGTGAAGGGCACTGACATGATTATCCTTGGCGGCGACAGAGAGTCCGCCCTGGGGCTACCTCTGTGGTGGTTCCACTATCGCCCGTTCGAGTGAAAATATGCTGGAAGATACCATCAAAAATCCATCGGCACGAGAGCAACTTCGCAAAGCGAGGATCGTTGTTATCAAGATCGGCAGCGCGGTCTTGGCACCCGGCGGTGCGCTGAGCGCGGAGACAGTGAACCGCTTGGCGAAGGATATCAACGAGGCGATGCAGAGCCTCAGAGGCAGACGGATCATCATCGTAACATCAGGAGCCGTGGCCAGTGGCTTCCGCGCGCTTGGGCTAACTCGTGCACCGAAAGCAATTGTGCAGAAGCAGGCCGCGGCGGCGGTTGGGCAACAAAGGCTCATGGGGGCTTGGGCTCTAGGGTTTGCATCGGTAGGGCTGACGGTTGCTCAAGTCCTACTAACCGGCGAGGACATCGCCGACCGCACTCGCAGCCAAAACGCACGGCGAACGCTGGAGGAACTTTTGTTCCGCGGCGTGATTCCGATCATTAACGAGAACGACAGTGTCAGCTATTCCGAGATTAAGTTAGGTGACAACGACAGGCTCAGTGCGCTGGTCGCTAGCCTCGTACAAGCCGACGCCTTACTAGCGCTCTCCACGGTCGAGGGTGTGTACGCAAGCGGTACGGGGCGGGTGATCGAGGAGTTTGAGAGCGTCGCCAAAGCGCGGCCTCATGTTACTACAGATGTAAGCGAGGTCGGGACGGGCGGTATGGTTACCAAACTAGCCGCCGCGCAGATCGCGGGCGATGCAGGCGTCGTATTTCTGATCGCAGGCGGGGGGCAGATGAGTATCGTCTCACGGGCCTTGGCGGGTGAACTTGTGGGCACGGTGTTTTGTTCCCCGATCTCGGGCCGATCGTCTCGCCAACGGTGGCTGGGATATAGCGCCAAAGCAAGAGGGCGGATCGAAGTGGATGCGGGGGCCGCTGCGGCGATCGAGGCACGCGGATCAAGCTTGCTGCCGCGTGGCATCGTGAGGATTGAAGGCGTCTTCGACAAAGGGGCGGCGGTTGATATCGCTTGTGCGACTGTAATCATTGCGCGAGGAATCGCGGCGTACAACTCCGAAGAACTTGGCAGAATCGCGGGGCACACTTCCGCGGAGATTCACAAGATCCTCGGGTACGTCTATTCAGCAGAGGCCGTGCATCGCAACGATTTGGTTCTGATGCGAGGATAAGTACGGCGACTTCTCGCGTCTCTATCTGGCGGCGATTACAACGATGTGGTCGTCCGCCAACTGCCGGGGCGAATTGATCGGCACCGCGGCCTGACCGGGCGCGATGTTAAGGTCTGCGTAGGCCTGCACCGAGGTAAAACCGGCTTCATTCAGGCTGTCGCAGAGTTCGGGTAGGCTCCAGAGCCGCCAATAGTAAGTGAAGGCGTTGGGCAACTCGGCGACGATCTCGCCCCCGATTTGCACCTTAAACGAAATTGAGTTGCGGACCAGCCCGGTCATGGGGTCACCGGAGTCTTGCGACCAATAGTAATGAATAAGTTCATTGGTGCGGCCGAGGTGGACGCGAGCCAGCCCGCCGAGTCGATAGGCGTTAGGACCGCCGTAGATATCGCACGCGAAGATACCGCCGCCAAAACCCGTGTTGCCCGCGTCAAGCCGAGCCTTTGAGCGGCGGAAATAGGTCAGCAGGTCTCCGCGACTATGAATATAACCTATTGAGAAGTTGCCGACCCAGATGATGTCCGCAGGTTCAACATCGACGGCGGCCACGCAGTCGCCCTTTCGGACTGTAAGCATCCCTCCCAGCCCTGCTCGTTGGCGCGCACGGGCAAGGGCCGCGTCATCAAGGTCGATCGCAAGTGCGCGAGGGTTCGCATTGGTTTTGCTTGCGTCTTCGATCCAGCGAGCGCTGACGCTGGCCGTGCCGCAGAAATCCTCGCGGAGAACAACGGGCCGTTGGCCGTGTATCGACTCAAGCAGGGCTACAACGTGCCGCGGAGATTGGACACAGAGTTCGTAGAGATCGAGCGGATGGTGGCTCTGCGCGGTCGTCGGGGCGGCGGGGATGGTTGGGACAGGCGGGTGCATGGGGGGTGCATGGGGATGCTTGGGGGGTGGATCGGCGGAGACCGCACAGTTCGCCGCCGGGGAAAGACGATGCCACCTCAAAGGCTGCCGAACGGAAAGGCGAGTACTTTATCGTATTAGTTACTTTTCGATGCAGATGCTAGAGCCAGCGAGTAATAAACCAGTTTTTCTTGCCGCGACGCAGCGCGGCGATGGAGCCGTGCAGGAGGTGAGAGGTGGTAAGCAGGTCCTCTGGGCCCGCCTTCACGCCATTGATCGTAACCGAACCAGCTTGGAGAAACTCCTTCGCCTCGCGCTTGCTCGCGGCGAGCTTAGTTTCTACGAGCAGATCCAAGAGCGGATATCCGGGCACGAGCTGAGCCCGATTGAACGGCGCGGCGGGGACGCTCGCGAAGACCTCGTCGAGCATTTCACGCGAAAGGCCCGAGATTTCGCCACTAAATAGGGCTTTGCTGGCTGCCTCGGCGTTGGCGCGTTCGGTGACTCCGTGCAAGAGCTCGGTCGCGGCGTTGGCGAGCGCGCGGTGAGCCTCGCGCCCGCCAGGGTTGGCAATGTGAGCGTCTTCGAGCTGCGCAATTACATCGATCGGAAGGAAAGTGTAGATCTTAAGAAAGTTAATTACTTGCGAATCATCGGCGTTGAGCCAGAACTGGTAAAGGGAATAAGCGCTGGTACGGTCGGTGGTCATCCAGATCGCACCCTTTTCGGTCTTGCCGAACTTGGTGCCATCAGGCTGGGTGACGAGAGGGGTGGTAAGCCCAAATGACTTAACTTCCTGCCCCGATGCCGAGTTCATTTTGCGGATGAGGTCGATCCCCGCAACGATATTGCCCCACTGATCACTGCCGCCCATTTGCAACGTAACACCCATGCTCGCGTGCAGGTGCGCGAAGTCGTAGGCCTGCAACAGCATGTAAGAAAACTCTGTGAAGCTGATTCCTTGATCGCGGGCGTGCAGCCGCTCGCGCACGCTGTCTCGCTGGATCATCTCGTTCACTCGGAAGTGCTTTCCGATATCACGCAGGGCGTCTAGAAAGCTGATCTTTGAGAGCCAACTAGCGTTATTAACAACCACCGCCTGATTGCTTATGTTTGGCGAGAAGTCAAGCAAGGTGCCAAAAATGCGCATCTGCCGCTCGACGTTGTGCGCCACCACTTCCTTCGTGAGCAGTTGCCGCTCGTCGCTCTTGCCGCTGGGGTCACCGATCAAGCCCGTGCCGCCTCCCGCAACGACGACGGGAGAGTGGCCCGCACGCTGAAAGTGCGCTAGAAGCATGATGGTCGTGAGATTACCGATCGTAAGTGAATCGGCGGTGGGGTCATAGCCCACGTAGGCCCGTCTCTCCGCTGGGCTTGCACTTGAAAGGTGCTGGACGAGTGCCGCCTCATCTGTAAGTTGGGCGACGCGACCACGGGCGGTAAGGGCATTGAGAAAATCGGACATGGCAGAACGGTAGTAGGCGATAGCAGGCACAAGTCTGGTACGGAAAAATGCCCTTCGCTCAGCGTCGCTGCGGACGCAACGCCGCAGGGGCGGAGCGGTAGCTGTCTCGCACAGATAAACCTTCATGCCCATCCGCCCCAAGCCCACATCAATGCAGAGATTCAAAGGCCGGGGAGGTGCTCGGCTGATTTTGCTCGATTAGCGATCCTTCCTGATACGCGACCACGAGGTCGTGAAGCATCGTAATCTTACGTCGGATCGATCCTCCCTGGCTCGTGTCACCGATAGTGCGAGGTGCCTTGTAGGTTTTGACGATCGTAACTTTGGGGACGATATCAGCGTTCTGGGTAATCGTGGCTTCAACGCCTGGGAAGGGGGCGTGCTCGGCCAACTCAACGCTGTGGGGTTTGAGAACCAAGGTGTAACCACGGTCGCCATAGGCTTGGCTGAATGCACCATCGATGGTGATGGCGTTACCCCCGCGCTTGATCGGAGTTTCTCCTTTTTCAATCTTGACAGGAACATGACCGTTGACCACCAGAACATCATCGCCACAGTCAAAGAGTTTACCAATTTTCTTGATGAACTCGGCGCTGTGCATCAGCTCAAAATAAGGATTCTTGTGCTCGGTGTGCGTAATCTTATCATCGATGAAGTAAGTCTCGAAGGTCGTCATTTTGTCCTTGCCAAAGAGCGGGGAACGCGGCCCGCACCAGAGGTACCAGAGCCAGTCGGCATCTGCGTCAATGCCGAACCAGCGCTTCCGCATCGCACGGCGGACGACCGACGCGAGCGCATCCATCAGTTCACGCCCGCTAAGGACTTTCCCATCCACCGCCAGTTCTAAAGGTGTACCGTGATCGTCAACCGGCACGCAGGCGTGGAAGAGCAGCACATCGTCGCGTTTGGCCCAGATGCCGCCGCGTCTCACCAGCCATTCCATGTGCTCCCGCAGCCGAACAGAGCGGACAAAGCTCTCGCGCAAGGCATCCACACATTCTTGTTCATCGGGCGAGAAGGCGTACGGATCTGCCGGGTTAACTGTTGGAAAGAATGAATCAGCCAGCGCAAAGTTATGGTCATCGATAGAAACCGTCTTGTCGGCAAAGTTTATTTTGTGAAGCAGCCGACGGTTAGCGAGGCCCCACTCCTCGCGGCGGGCCAGCATCTGCCCTTCGCTCTTAAACTGCATGATCGCGAGTGCCTTCTGCATCCTGGCGACAGTGCGATGGTCGCGTGGCCCGTCGCCCTTAGGCATGAACCGCTCGGCAGGATCGGTCGAATACGCCGCACGAACCAGCTTCTCGATCGGCGTGGTTAAAATCCCGTACCCCTCTTCGAGCTGTGCAGCACGGCGATATCGCGCACTGAAGCGTAATACATTGAGTATGCAAGGCTCATGCCCCAGGTGCGCTCCGATCCAGATCGTGTCGTGGTTGCCCCACAGCACACTCGCATTTGGCTGGCGAATGAGAGTGTCAATCACGCGGTCAATCCGCGGGCCGCGATCGCCCAGGTCGCCCGCCACCAACAACTCCTCGCAACTTAAGTTACGGATCAGACGAGAGGCCGCGCGGACGGCTCCCCAATCGCGGTCATAGGCCTCCAGGCCATCAAGCATCTTGCGGATGTAAACCGGCCGTTGCCCGCTTCCGAGCTCAATAAAGAGCTCGCGATACGGCGCGGGCAGCAGTGCCTCAAAGTGGTCGCGACGATAGGTTGACCGCAACTCGCGGACAATCTCGAACTGCAACGTAAGCGTGTTAAAGACCCAATCAGCGCGTGCCTTAGGCCCCGCCGAGGCGATCTCGAATGAAAACGCATTGATGGCCTCGCGAGGGTAATATAACACCGCAAGAAAACGTGATTGCTCGGCGGGAGAGAGGTGGACACTGAGCGTCTGAGCCACGAGCGTGCGGAGCGCGCCCGAACCGTTATTGATGACGTGACGCAGCTTGGCATCCTCGCCATGAACGTCGCTGATGACGTGAATAAGCCCCATCGGAAGCGAGCACTTTGCATCCAGCGCAGCGATCTGGCTGATGGCACTATCAATGGTCGGAAAGCGGGCCGAGAGGGCCTCGAGCACATCGCGCCGCGAGTAAGAATCAGAGGGCATGGGTCTATGTTAGCGGCGCGGCCCCAGCCGTGTCAGAAGAGCACGAGTGCGCTTTCCCCGCATGCGCATATTCGCAACGACCTGGGGCTACCTTGTGATGTGATAAGTTATGTTCCCTGGTGCTAACCCTCGCGTCGCCACTGCTGGGTCAATGTCAGGTCAAGGCTCTCAACAGGCGATAAAAGACCTCTTCCCCGCAGAAATCAGGGCCTAAAGAATCTTTGTTAAGCAACTAGCCAGCCGCCTACCTCTCACGGACCCTATCCGGCGGGAGTTAGACTCGACCGAAACATTACAGCTCCGGTGCGAACCCACGCCGCAAGGTGTTCTCTGCGCTGGCTCGAGGCTCCACAAACTGCAAAAGATAATCTTTTCCGCCTGCCTTGCTGCCCACCCCCGACATTCCAAACCCGCCAAAGGGCTGCCTCGCCACCAATGCACCCGTGATCGTTCGATTAATATAAAGATTACCCACGCGGAAATCTCGCTTGGCCTGCTCGATATGGCTCGGCTTGCGGGTCATCACGCCTCCGGTGAGTTTGTACGCCGTGCTGTTGGCGATCTCAATGGCCGCGGTAAATGTAGGAGCGTGCATGATCGCCAGCACCGGCCCAAAGATCTCCTCAAGAGCGATGGTGTCCGACGCTTTCACATTACTAAATATATGCGGACCCACGAATCGGCTGCTGTTCGCGGCGACGAACAAATCGTTTGCCGGTGCGGCGACCGCTAACTCAAGTCGGTTGCCCTCAGCCCGCGCCGTGGCGATATACGCTTTGATCTTGTTGGCGGCCTCTTCATCAATTACGAACGCAACATCCGTGCCGGGCTTGGCGGGGTCACCCACCGTAAGTGCCCGCGTTGCCTCCACCAGCCTGCGGGTGAAGCTCGATATCGCCGGGCCCTGAGGCCCTTGCGGATCGACCACAATCACACGCGAACATGCCGAACACTTCTGGCCCTGGAAGCCAAAGGCACTCTGCCTGACAGCGAGGACGGCCTCATCAAAGTCCGCGCTGGTATCCACAATAAGCGCGTTCTTGCCGCCCATCTCACAGATCACACGCTTAACATGCGTGGCCGAAGCCGCGACCTCTCGATTAACAAATGGTGAACCAGGCGCGCCGGCTGTAAGAATATCCAGACCAACATCCCGCGAGCCGGTAAACGCAATTACACTCACTCGCTTATCACGAACAAGAGCGGCTCCGGTGGTTTCGCCCGGGGCCGGGCAGAAATGCAACACCTCTTTAGGCAGGCCCGCATCCCAAAGCAGGTTACAAAGAATGCTCGCGATGCCCGGAGTCTGTTCAGCTGGCTTGACGATGACCGTATTCCCCGTCACCAGCGCCGCAACCGTCATACCACAGCAGATGGCCAGCGGAAAGTTCCACGGGCTGATCACCACGGCCACGCCGCGCGGCTGGTACCACACTTCGTTCAACTCGCCGATGAAGCGTCCTAGCCGCTTACGTTGGAAGAGTCCGATGGCTTCGCGGGCGTAGTACTCGCAAAAGTCGATGGCTTCGCAGACATCCGCGTCGGCCTCACGCCAAGTCTTGCCCGACTCGCGGATCATCACCGCCGCAAGCCCATCTCGCTGCTTGCGCATCGCCTCCGCCGCTTTTATAAGCGCCTTGGAGCGGATAAGCGGGTCGGTATCACGCCACGCAGGGAACGCCGCATAGGCGCGAGCGATCATCTCTGTTGCCCGCTGGGGCGTCACGTCATTGGCCACTTTGGGGATGGTGGCGCGGGCGATCGCGGCCGCGAAAGATTCTCGCTGTTTCGCGGCGGAAAAGTCACGGAGCGGTTCAGTCGCGAAGGCCCGATCGTCGCCCACTCCTACAGCGCGATCACTTAAGTTGTGCCGCTCGGGGGCGATCATAAGCAGATCGACCGGACTGGGCGCGCCCGCTGGCGGGGCGGGTGCCGCGAGCAACGCCGCGGGGTCGGCCTTATCCACGAATCCCGCCTTAAGCCAACTCTCGTTACTCGTGTTCTCCAGAAGTCTGCGGACGAGGTAGGCCATCCCAGGAATCATGTCACCCACCGGGACATACTCGCGGATCCGCAGGCCCATTTCGCTGGCCGCGAACTTAAGTTGATCGGCCATGCCGTGCAGCATCTGAAGCTCGATCGCTTCGAGCGGGAGTGAGCGTTCTTCGAGAGATGTAATCGCAGCGGCGATGCTGCGGACGTTGTGCGACCCCAGCGCCAGTTTAACTCCGCCGCCCGGCGCACCAGCTCGCGGCGTAGCGTCAAGAAAGATATCCACCATGCGTTCAAAGCACGCATCGGTCTGCCACTTCTGGTTCCAAACCGGCGAAGGCCAACCGTGCATCTCCGCCTTGATAGTCTCGGCATCCCAATAAGCGCCCTTGACCAATCGCACCGTCACTACCTTGCCAGACCACTTGGCCCAGTCAACCACCCTCTGAGCATCCTGCGGGCCACTCTTAAGGTACGCCTGCATAGCAAGGCCACCCTCAAACTTAACCCGCTCGACACACCGCTCAAACAGCTCGATCGTCAGGTCTTTGAGCGCGTGATGCTCCATATCAAAGTTAACAAAAACGCCGCGCTGGGCGGCCGCCTCAAGAATCGGCACCAACCGCTTCATCAGGTCGGCGATGGAGCCAGGCGTATCGATCGAATCACACCGTGCAGATAGCGCAGATATCTTCACGCTTACGTTAACCCGCGGCACTTCGCCACGATGGTCTGACTCGAGCGTCGGTCGCTTCGCCCAGCCCGCCACACTCGCGGGGAGGTTATGGATCAAATCCAGATACTTCGCGGCGTAGCCGTCGGCCTCCGCATCGCTCACGCAGGTTTCGCCCAACAGATCGACACTGAACGCAATCCCCTGATCCCACATATCGCGCAGCCCCGGTAGCGCGCTCGCTGCGTCGGTCCCCGCAATAAACTTACTCGCCATTCCTTCAATCTGAGAGGCAATTGTTTTGGCTGCGGTTCCCGGTAATATTCTGCCAGCCTTCAACGCAACCGCGATAGGCGTTGGAACGGTTACATCGGGCTGCGAAAGATAATCTTCAAGATGCGAGAAGATCGCCTCCGGTGTCTTAAGCATTGGAAAGCAGTCAACAAAGCGAAAGAGCTGAACCTTGAAGTTCTGGTCCTTCATTGACCATTCCATCAGCGCATCACTGTAAAACTTGGCCGAGAGAACCCCGGACTTATGCCGACGCGCCCGCTCCAGCATCTGACTGCCCACCTCAAAGATGCGTCGCTCGCGCTGGCTGTTAGCGCCGCCCGCCTCGGTGCTCGAGACACCTCCACCCGGCCTCGCCGCCGAATCCCCGGGCGCCGGAACAACTGCGGTCTGAGGAGTGGGCTTCGGCTTTCGCGAGAAAAGAGACATGCGTAAATGGTAGAAGTTCTCGGGCCGGTGTGCGCAGCATTCACCGCAGCCGCGAAACCCTCCCCCAGCTCTGTGAAGCTCGCCGCACTTCCAGGAACGGCTTCCTTCCTCGGCCTCTGCCGCAAAGCCTGCCCAAGAAACCATCAGAACCTTGAACGCGGCAGTCGGCAGGACCTTACAAGTTAACGTTCTGCTGCCCCCGCCTCAATCCCGAGTGGAACTGCGAACCGACTGGCACGAGCGCGGCACGACGCAAAGCCTGAGGCCGATAAGGCCAATGCATGAACAGAGCCGCAGATCCCCACTTCGAGCAGCGAGCATCGCACTAATGCTTATCAGCCTCTACGAACACACTGCCTCGCCGAGCAGTGCGACCGGGTTATATTGACACGCACAGGCACCCGGGGGGACTATAACCTTAAGTCAATTCGACTTTTAACGGCTTTTCTTGCTGGAGGGGTTGCGATACCTGATCTATGTGCTCTACTTAGACGTAGCGAGATGCGTTCACCCTTGCGAGTCTGTTCCTGCATCGGATGTGGCGATTGAGGAACTCGGGGTGTAAGGAGACTTTGTGATGCCTCGGTTACCCCCTCTGCGAAGCCGCCGATTGTTACAATACTGGTGCGCACCTCCAGACCACACAAGGCGCAGCGCCCACCGAGTGGCCGCGTGCGCGCTCGCCGCGTTGACCGTCGGCTTCTTTGTTAGCCCCGCGGCGGCATCGCCGCTCCAATTGAAGTACAGCGTCTGCCCGCGGCCCGATGGACGCTATGACTACACCTTCACGCTTCGCCTCACCAACGCCGATGACACGTGGGTCTTCGGCCACACTTATAACTGGATCGTCTTCGGCGATGCGGATCGCGCGGAGAGCCCGCTCGCAGATTTCGTCGGGCAGGAACCAAGCCCGGTGCCGTGGCATGACGATGGGTTTAACTTCTCCAGTGGAACCCATAACGGCCCCTGCCTGATCGACTCAGGACGAAACCAGATTTTTCCCGGCTGGGCCCCTCTGCAGATCGGCGCAGAAATCACCTGGCGTGGCCATGCCTCCCGTGAATTAGCGAACGGGCAACTCGTCTGGAGCAGCTTGCTTGGCACGGGGGTACGGGTCTATTTGGAACCCGCAGTGCAAGTATTTACCTGCGATGGCTTGCAGCCCTGCGCCGTCGCTGACTTTAATGTCGACGGCGGCGTAGACGGCGCGGATGTCACCGATTTCTTTATCACTTGGTCGGCGTCGCACCAAGGTGGAGATGTCAACAATGATGGAGGCGTGGACGGCGCGGATTTGGAGTTTTTCTTTACCTACTGGGCCGCAGGAGGCTGTTGACGAGTGCAGCAAGGCAAACGACGAGCACTGGCGGTTTTGGCAGCGGCAGCCGCAGCCTCAGGTGAGGCCCTAGCCAGCGTAACCATCGATCGATGTAACATCGTCAACATCTCTAGCTTCACTCAAGATCAGCACGGTACTCAGTTTACCATCACCGGTCTGAGCGGAATCGCTGCTTTGCCGTCTCAACTCCCAGGTGGTGCCGACCAATACGTGATGGTGATGGACAACTCAAATAAGCTCGTATTCATAACCATCATCTGCGATGATCAAGGGTGCATCACTTCAGCGATCGTAACTGGCGGCCTGAGCCTGTCGGAAACTCGCGACTTTGAGGCTATCGCCGTCGACGCCGCTGCGGAAACAGTCCTGCTCGCCGAGGAGGGCACTCCCGCCATCCGCGAGTATTCGCTTACAACCGGGGCCGCGGTCGCGACTATCTCACCGCCGGTTATCTACAGCCAGCGCAGAGCAAACTTCGGTTTTGAATCGCTTACGATGAGCGCCGATGGGCGTACGTTATGGACGTGCAACGAAGAGGCCTTGTCTACAGACGGACCGCTCTCTACCAGATCGGCAGGAACGTGGATCCGTCTACAACGCTTTAATCGAAATGAAATGTCCCCGAGTTTCGTGCCTACAGGCCAGTTCGCCTATCGGTCCGCGCCGATACACGGCTCAAACATAACCGGGGCGCGCTCCGGGGTATCCGAACTCCTCTTGCTAGATGATGGCACGCTGATCGCCATGGAGCGGTCCTTTGCTTTCAGCTTGAACGGATTCTTTCAGAGTCGCTTCTATGAGTTGAAAGTCGATGAAGCGACCGATGTCGGCACGTTTGCGAGCATCAATCTCGGCGGCTTAAACCCGGTGAACAAGGTCTCTCTATTCACTGATTCCGTGAACAACATGGAGGGAATCTGTCTCGGCCGGGGGTTGCCGGGACGCTCGCAATCGCTCATCGGAGTCCTTGATGATGGCGACCCGATTACCGTAAACTCGCTCGTGGCCCTTCGGCTTACTTCCCCCTTTTGCTTCGCCGATTACAACCTCGATGGCGGCGTTGATGGTGGCGATGTCGATTCCTACTTCGTCGATTGGGCGGCGGGCGACTCGGACGCAGATGCAAACAGCGACGGCGGCATCGACGGAAGCGACCTCGCGGCGTTCTTCACCGAATGGGTCAACGGCGGCTGTTCGTAGCCGTCTTCGCTGATCTGGTTCCTAGAGCCCTCAGGCAGTGCAGGGTGCGTTCGCCGCGTGACCTTTCGGTTCGTATACTTGGCCACGCGCAGGCGATCGCCGAAAGGCGAACGACCCGCATGTGGCCTTGTAGCTCAGCGGTTAGAGCAGGCGACTCATAATCGCTTGGTCCTCGGTTCAAATCCGAGCGGGGCCATTTCTCTCTCTCTTTGCGGATAGGTCCGGGCGGCGCAAGCCACCCACCGCAGGCCATAATCGCACAAGCTCCCCGTGGGCTTGTAATTATCCATGCGCAGTTTCCCGGTAAACTTGGCCACCACGCAGAGAAGTCACAAATTATTGGCACAAGCACGCGACAACATCCACATCCGAACGATCACTGCGCAGCTGCAGTTTCGCATCGAGTAGAGACCGCGTCGACTAAAAGCGACAGCCCCACCGCCGTCGCTCTGCAGAGTTAGGAAAGCGATACAGTGAAACGTGCCCGAGTCAGGCTAAAGACCCGAGTCAGGCTGAAAATAGTTCGCGGGGTTGGCGAGAGTCCCAGGTTTGCTCTCTCGGCTTAGGTTACCGTGCGGTGGTGTTTGGATCTTCAGGGCAAGGCGAGAGGTTGGCCGGCAGCGTGTCGGAGGGGTGCTCAGTGAGTTAAACTTCTACGAAAAGGAAACCGGAAAATGGCTGTAATACTTCAAGTGCCGCTCGTTGTACAACGTAAATCAATGGAATGCTGGTACGCGAGCGTCTGCATGGTCGCGTACTTTCGCGAGGCCGGGCCGCGCCTTGGAATCCCCGAGAAGTGGGCTGCAAATAACGGAATCAACCTCGTTGATTTTATCACACTGGCGAAGACCGAGGGGCTACTTTCGCTTATGACTCCCGCCCAGGACTTAACTTCGCAGCAGTTGGAAGTCATATTGTCCAATAACGGCCCGATCTGGTGCGCGGGTAAATGGGATGGCTTTCCCCACATCGTCGTGCTGACGGGCGTTGATGGAAACACTGTTTACATCAATGATCCCAACCCAGCCAAACAGCGACGAATGGAAACGCTCGCATGGTTTAACCAGAAACTAGACAAAATCCCCAACTGCATGATGTTCAAGCCTCGCTAAGCGGCCAAACCCGCCGAGGCGCGCCCACTCCATCCCGATGCCAGATTCAGCGCATCGCGAGGCAAACTCGCGCCACTTATATTACACTACACTCCCCGCCAGGCCACCCCGCGCACCCAACCCATTTCGTCGTCCGTGGAGGCCGTTTCAACGGCCCTAACCACTCGTAGACTATGGCTTCAGCCCTAGTTGCTTTCCCCAATCACGCGCAGCAACAACCAGCACCCCCAACCCGCATCCCATAACCACCACATAGTAATAATTAATACAACCCTATCCCTCCCCTCCCCCTCCCCAAAGCCCGACGGGCTTAACATAAGTAGCCGGGGCGTGGAGCGAAAGCGACACCCCCGGAATTACGTTCCCCCACGCCCACTCTATCGATTGTATCTCCACCCGCTCCGCCCTCTTCAGGCCGCTTCAGCG
>Ga0105044_10001420_pt1 | contig 32004 bp, 26 predicted proteins | sample MAT01_FD_78092 | JGI IMG/M metagenome (GOLD analysis project Ga0105044, IMG submission 78092) | Freshwater microbial communities from Lake Fryxell liftoff mats and glacier meltwater in Antarctica - MAT-01 | ecosystem: Environmental > Aquatic > Freshwater > Ice > Liftoff microbial mat | place...
GTGCAGCGACGACGCTCGCATGGTGACGGGCAACCTCATCCGGATGCGGTAGTGACGCCGCGCACCCTGTATGTCGGTTGCCCGATGTGGGCGCAGCGGGCCTGGGTCGGCCGTTTCCTACCAGCGGACACCGCCTCCGGGCGCGAGCTTCATGCGTACAGCCGGCTGCTCAATGCGGTCGAGGGCAACACGACGTTCTACGCGTCTCCAACGCCTTCGATTGTCGCCCGGTGGCGCGACCAAGCCCTCCCCGGTTTTCGATTCGTGTTCAAGGTTCCCCAGCACATCACCCACGACCGACGGCTGCGCGGCATCGCCACCGAACTGGCCGCGTTCTGCCAGCTGATGGAGCCGCTGGGCGATCTCGTCGGTGGGTTCACACTCCAGCTACCCGCATCGTTCGGGCCCGATGACCTGGGCGCGCTGGAGTGGACGTTGCACCAGCGATCGACCGCCTGGCGATGGTCCGTGGAAGTCCGCCACGCAGCGTTCTTCAGCGGCACGGGACGGGCTTCGCTCGATTCGATTCTCAGCAGTCAGGGCGTAGAGCGCGTGTTGCTGGATACCGAGTCACTGTTCTCGCATCCGCCGCTCACCGACGAGGGCCGCGAGGAGTGGGAGCAGAAGCCACGAGTCGCTGCACTGCACGAGCCGCTGACCGACCACCCCATCGTGCGCTTCATCGGCACCGACGATCCGGTCGTCACCGCCGCGGGAATCGCCCGCTGGCAGCCGATCGTTGCCGACTGGCTGAGCGAAGGCCGCACGCCGACGGTGTTCCTCCACACCCCCGACAACACTGGCACGCCAGCCCTGGCCCTCGCGTTCCACAAGATGCTCGCCAGCTTGGTCGAGGACCTGAACCCGTTGCCGACGCCCCTCCCACTGCTGGTCCACGAGCAGATTTCGCTGTTCTGACGCTCCGGCCCACGATGTAGCACTTGTGCTATCTTTGTGTCATGACGACCGTTGGTCTACGAGAGCTTCGACAGGACGCCTCCGATCTGATCCGACGCGTCGAGGCAGGAGAGGAGATCGACATCACGGTTGCCGGTCGTCTCGCCGCCCGACTGACTCCCGCAACCCCAGGTCGTTGGCAACACTGGGATGCCATCTCCGACCTCTTTGCAGGCCGAGCCGATACGAGCTGGGAACACGACCGCGACCTGATCGACCAGTCCGTCTCCAATCCATGGGAGCGGGGCCATGAAGGCAGTGCTTGATACCAGTGTCCTCATCGCGACGAACGTCGCTCCATTGGAGGGGAAGCTGGCGATCAGCTCTGCGTCACTCGCCGAACTACATTTCGGGGTGCTCGTCACATCGGACCCCAGCGTCAGAGCCGAGCGGCTGCGGCGGCTTTCCGAACTTCAGCGAAAGTTCGATGCGCTTCCCGTCGATGACGATGTCGCAATCAGCTACGGACAACTGGCGGCAGCAGTGGTGACCGCCGGACGTCAGCCACGATCACCAACGATGGACCTCCTGATCGCAGCGACGGCACACGCTCACGGTGCCCGGCTCTACACCCGAAACGCCGCAGACCTGGTCGGCATCGAGCACCTGATCGAGATCGTCTCGGTGTAGGGAGATGACGCCGCTCCGGACATGCGAGTGGGTACTCGCACCTCGGGGTGGGAGTGCCCACTCGCACGGCATCGTGGAACTCGCACCGGCGGCGTGGCACTCGCACCCTTCAGCGGAAGTTGGGCATTACTTCCTTGGCGAAGAGCTCGAGGGTTTCTGTGCTCGGGTAGTCGCTGCACCAGGGGGTGAAACCGGTGCAGCCAAGATCGAGATAGGTCTGGATCTTCACGCAGACCTGCTCGGGTGTGCCCACCAGGTTGCCGTCGCGCCAGCTCTCCAGCGGTTCGCCCCAGAAGCTGCGGCTTCCCGCCTCCTCGAGCTCGGCCTCGGTGTCGCGCACGAACACCTCGGGGCTCCAGGTCTTGCGAATCGTGGACTCGTCGCGCCCCACCGCCGCGCAGTGACCCTTCAGGATCTCGCGCTTGCGAGCCCACTCATCGGGCTTGCCGCCGAAGTTCGAGCAGTCCGCGTAACGCGCTACCGCCCGTAAGGTCAGCTGCTCGCCACCGCCGCCTATCCAGATGGGCGGGTGCGGCGACTGCAACGGCTTCGGGTCGCACTGCGCCCGCTGCAATGAGTAGTACTTCCCGTCGAATGTCGTCTCGGGCTGGGTCCACATACTGCGCACGATCTGCACCGTCTCGGCCATCATTCCGATGCGGTCCTTCGGCCGGCGGAACTCGAAGCCGTAGCCCCTGTATTCGTTCTCGTACCAGCCGGCGCCAATACCCCAGTCCAGCCGCCCGCCGCTGATGACATCGACAGTGGACGTGATCTTGGCCAAGACGCTTGGCTCGCGGTAGCTGTTGCAGCCCACCATCTGCCCCAGGCGAATGCGCGACGTGCGCTGGCTGATGGCAGCCATCGTGGTCCAACATTCGAACACGGCCTCGTTGGCGGGTTTGGGCACGTTGTGAAAGTGGTCGTAGACCCACAGGCTGTCGTAGCCGAGTTCCTCGATTCGCACGGCGATGTCGACCGCCGTCTGCCACTTCGCAGCGGCCCCATCGATCGACGCCAACTCCATCTTCCACCCCTGCGGCATGAACATGCCGAAGAGCACCTTGTCGACGTCACGCGTGTCGACGATCTCATGGGGAGTTGATTGAGGAATGGTCATAGGGCGAACCTAGTCGGGCCGAGTCGGGCATCGACCCCGCCCCACGACGAGCGCACGATGCGTGACATGCGACACATGCCGCCTACGGTTCAGTTCATGAGTTCCCCTCAGTTTTCGGTCGCCGAGGTACATGAGGCGATCGCCGCCGGTCGCCGCGACGAGGTCTGCCTGGTCTACCGCGACCGGCGCCTGACGTGGGCCGAGTTGACCAACCGTACTCGCCGCCTCGCCAACCACCTGATTGCGCAGGGTCTCGGCTGCCATACCGAGCGCGACCAACTGCAGGGCCACGAAAGTGGGCAGGACCACCTGGCCATCTACCTCCACAATGGCAACGAGTACTTGGAGGCAATGCTCGGCTCGTTCAAGGCCCGCGTGGCGCCGTTCAACGTCAACTATCGTTACGTGGCCGAGGAGCTGCAGTACCTGCTCGACGACTCGCAGGCCACCGCCGTCGTCGTCCACAGTCAGTTCACGCCCACACTCGCCGAGGTGCTGCCCGACCTACCGAAGCTTCGGGTCATCCTTCAGGTCGACGATGGCTCCGGCCTGCCGTTACTGCCCGGCGCGGTTTGGTACGAGGAAGCGCTGGGCGCCGCCTCTGCCGAGCGCCCCGCGGTCGAGTGGAGCGCCGACGACCTCTACATCCTCTACACCGGCGGCACCACCGGCATGCCCAAGGGCGTGCTGTGGCGCAACGCCGATGCCAACGTGGAGTGCTTCGGGGGCAGCAAGGCCGACAACCTCGATGCCATCATCGCCGAGGCAACGGGTGGCCTGAAGGCACTGCTCGCTCCCCCATTCATGCACGGCGCCGGCCACTGGATGAGCTTTCGGGCGTGGAACACGGGTGGCACGGTATTCGTGCAGACCAACACCGAGCGCCTCGACCCCGACGACATCTGGTCGATGGTGCAGCGTGAGCAGCTCAACTTCCTGCTCATCGTCGGCGATGCATTCGGCCGCCCACTGCTCGATCAGCTCGACACGACCGCCTACGACCTGTCGTCGCTGACCGTTCTGCTCTCGGGTGGCGCACCACTGAGCGCCGGCCTCAAGGAGCAGTTCCTCGCGCACCTTCCCACCCTCATGATCGTCGACGGGTTGGGCTCGTCCGAGGCCGGCGGGCAACTGTCGCACGTGTCGGTCGGCGCCGGTGCGACGACAGGCACCTTCCCGATCAGCCCGGGGAACCACGTGCTCGGCGACGATCTTACGAGCGAGCTTGCGGCAGGAGATGAGGAGCTGGGTTGGCTGGCCAAGAGCGGCCGCCTGGCTCTCGGCTACCTCGGCGATGCCGCGAAGACGGCGCGCACGTACCCAGTCGTCGACGGAGTCCGTTACGCGGTGCCGGGCGACCGCGCCCGACTCAGAGTCGACGGCATCATCGAGCTGCACGGTCGCGATTCGGTCACCATCAATTCCGGTGGTGAGAAGATCTTCGCCGAGGAGGTCGAGGCGGCCATCAAGGCACACCCGGCGGTGTACGACTGTGTGGTCGCAGGTCGGCCCAGCGAACGATGGGGCAACGAGGTGGTGGCCATCGTGCGCGTGCGCGAAGGGTATGAGGTCGACGATGAAGGCCTTCGCGCCGAAGCGGAACACCACATCGCGCGCTACAAGCTGCCCAAGGCGTTCGTATATGTCACCGATGTCGTGCGCAGCCCTGCCGGAAAAGCCGACTACCGCTGGGCCAAGCAGACAGCGGTAGAAGCCGCTACCTGATCGAGTCGTTACCTGATCGGGTCGATCGGCGTGATGATGCCGAACGCCTGCTCCAGCACTTCCGCCGCATTGAGGCAGGTGAGGTCAGAGAACCGACGGCCGATCAGCTGCGCGCCCACGGGCATGCCACCTGCCATTCCGACAGGAACGACCGCCGCCGGCAGACCGAGCAGGTTCGGCGGCAGCACAGGACTAATCTGTTCGAGCACGGCCTGCGCTGCCGCCACCGACACGACATCGGCACCGATCTCGAACGGCGGTTGCGTCCACGTCGGCATCAGCAACACGTCGTACTCGGTGAGGAAGTCGTGCCACTCGCGATCAACCGCGTTGCGCTCGCCGAACGCAAGCATCAGTGTCGCAACATCGATGGCCGGATAGACCTCGTCGGCGAAGCCCAAGAAACGCTTCCCGTCCTCCCCCATCACCATCTCCAGCAGCGGGCGCTGCACGCGCAGCTCCTCGTTGAGAATCAGCCCCCACAGTTCTACGGCTCGTGCGAAGGATGCCGGTACCGCCTCCGTGACATGCGCACCGGCGTTGGAGAACGCGTCTGCCGCACTCTGGATCGCGCTCGCGACTTCCGAGTGTGTCGAACCCGCAGGAGGCGCCGTACAGACGGCAACACGCAACGCCCGGCCCTCGGCACGGTCGGTCAATACGACAGGCACGGCGCGCGGATCTCGGTCGTGTGCGCCCGCAATGGTCAGCAGACCGACGCGCACGTCGGCGACATGGCGCGCCATCGGCCCATCCGTCAGCATCAGCTGGGCGGCGATACCCGGGTCTTGCGGAGGAATCTCCGTCGCCCACGGCACCACACCCGTGGTCGGCTTGATCGAGGTGATTCCACAGCAGGTGGCCGGGTTGCGCAGCGAGCCACCGATGTCATTGCCGAAGCCCAGCGGCGACATACCGCTGGCCAGGGCAGACCCTTCGCCACCGCTGGATCCGCCAGTGGTGCGTGTGGGATGCCACGGGTTGTGCGTCACGCCGTGTAGCGACGACTCGGTAGTGACGCGCAGGCCAAGGTCGGGCAAGTTGGTGCGGCCGATGGGAATTGCGCCGGCGCCACGTACGCGCTGCACGAGTGGCGCGTCAGTGGGCGATACCGCTTCAGCGAGGAACGCAATCGCCTGGGTCGTCGGCGTGCCTGCCAGGTCGATGTTCTCCTTGATGGTCACCGGCACACCGTGCAGCGCACCCAGCGAGTCGCCGGCCGCCACTGCCCGGTCGGCGGCATCGGCGGCCGCCAACGAGTCGTCGTCCCAGCGCCGAACGACCGCGTTGAGGTGCGGGTTGACCTCGTCGATGCGAGCGAGGTGAGCGGCCACCACTTCACGACTGGACACCTCCTTGCGGGAGATCAGTCCCGCCAGTTCCAGTGCACCCTTGCGCCACAGTTCGTCAGTCATCTCCCGATGCTGCCATACGAAGGTGCCGCAGTTCACCCGCCGTTCGCTACGGAGCGCCTCACGGTTACCGCCGGCGGGTCGTAGTCTCGTTCACGTGAGCGAACGTATCTGGGACCGCGACACCCTTCCCGAAGGTGAAGAAAAGGTGCAGGCCGTCCGCGAGATGTTCGACGCGATCGCCCCGCGATACGACCTCGTCAATCGGGTGATGACCTTCCGACTCGACGTCCGGTGGCGTCGCAAAGCCGTCAAGCGGCTGGCCCTCTCCGCCGGCAGCACGGTCATCGACCTCGCCGCCGGCACCGGCGACCTGTGTATCGACCTGAGCAAGGCTGGCCACCGACCCATTGCGTTCGACATCAGCTTCGGCATGCTCGCCGCCGATCGCAGTGCAAGCCCACGTGTGCAGGCCGACATCCTCCGCCTGCCGCTGGCCGACGGCACCGTCGACGGTGCCACCTGTGGCTTCGCACTGCGCAACTTGCTCGACCTGCCCACGTTTTTCGCCGAGCTCCACCGCGTCGTACGACCTGGCGGCCGCATCGCGCTGCTCGATGTCGGCGTGCCGCACAACAAGGTGGTGCGGTGGGGCAACAACATCTACTTCGGCAAGGTCGTCCCCAAGATCGGTGCGCTGCTCAGCGACGGCGCCGCCTACCGCTATCTCCCGAAGAGCGTGGCCTACCTGCCGCCGCGAGCGGCGCTGCTCGAACTGTTGCGCGACGCAGGCTTCGCAGATGCTGAACATCACCAGCTTTCCGGCGGCCTCACCCAGCTGATGGTCGGCACCCGCAACTGACATGCGAGCGCACACTCGCCCGCTCACCGCCGTTCACCCCGGCGATCTCGACCTCAATGACATCGCCCGTGGCGATGGCTATCTCTTCGTTCGCGACGGCGTCGGCGTCGCCGGCCGCGGCGTCGCGGCTCGGGTGCGGCTGGCCGACGTCGCCGCCACGCTGGCCGCTATCGAACACGTCGACGAGGTCGGCGATGTGTATCCGATCGCGCTCGGTGTCGTGCCCTTCGAGGCCGATCTCCCCTGCGAGCTCGTCATCCCACGGGTGCTCGTCGGAAAGGCCGCCGATGGCCGCCAGTGGGTGACCACCATCGACGACGACGCCGTCAACTCCACGTCAGTCGACCTTGCAGTGCCGCCACGACCGAAACCGCGCGCGCAGACGTTCACGGTGGCACCGCTCACCGACATCGATCGCTATCTCGCCGCCGTCGTCACGGCTCGCGATGCCGTGCGCGACGGGCGACTGACGAAGGCGGTCATCGCTCGCGAAGTCACGGTCACCAGCCCCGAGTTCATCGACGTCCATGCGGTACTGCTGAGGTTGAAGGCCACATTTGGCAGCAGCTACCGGTACTCCGTCGATGGCTTCATCGGCGCCTCCCCCGAGCTACTCGTCAGCGTCGAGGGCAACACGGTCCAATCGCGACCGCTTGCCGGCACCACACCCCGCACCGGTGACCCGGAAACGGACGAGCGGGCCGCAGCCGAGCTGCTCGCCAGCGAAAAGAACCAGATCGAGCACCGAGTCGTGATCGACATGATTCACGATACGTTGCTGCCTTGGTGCAGCTATCTGGACTGGGAGCCGGAGCCCTCGGTGCTCAGCGTTGCCAACGTGCAGCACCTGGCAACGACGCTGGAGGGTCATCTCAGCGACCCGCGCCCGAACGTGCTCGAGCTGGTGCGGGCGCTGTCCCCGACACCCGCGCTCGGCGGCTTTCCGAAGGCTGACGCACTGGCACTCATCGCCGAGGCAGAAGGCTTCGTGCGTGGGAACTACGGCGGCGCGGTCGGCTGGGTGAACGCCGTCGGCGACGGCACCTGGGCCGTCGCAATTCGATGTGCTGAGCTCTCCCCCGATCGTCGTTCCGCCCGGCTGGTTGCCGGCGGCGGCATCGTCGCCGACAGCGAACCGCTCAGTGAACTGGCAGAGACGCAAGCCAAACTGCAGGCAATGCTCTCTGCCATCATTCGCCCCTGACCTGCGCGTCCGTGCAACGGCACAGTTGAGGGTTCCGTCTGTGTCGTTTCACAGAAACCGACGGACGCCTTCAGACCAGGGCGGCGGCTACGGCGGCGTGGAGTCGAGCGTGCACTCGCACGTTCTCTGCGCGGTCGGTGACCACGCGCACGACTGACACGGCTGGGTTGGCCACGGCGGCGCGCAGTTCATCGGCGTTGGACACGGTGACGCCGGCGAGGCCGTGCGCTGCCGCGAGCGCGATCAGGTCGGTGCCGTGCGGGGTGCCGAACAGCTGCTCGAACCGCTCGGCCGGCAGCGTGGTGGCCTGCGGAAGGAAGGAGAAGATGCCGCCACCGTCGTTGTCGGTGACCACGATCGTCAATGGCAAACCGCGCCCGGCGAGGGCAGTGAGCGATGACTGGTCGTGGCAGAACGCCACGTCGCCGACGTAGACGACTGTCGCTTCACCGGTGGCCAACGCCACGCCGATGCCGGTTGCGATCACCCCATCGATGCCGTTGGCACCACGATTCGAAGAGACCGCAGTTCGAACACCCGCCTGCCCGAACCATTCGACATCGCGAATGGGCATCGAGGACGAGACCACCAGGTGTGCGTCGATTCCGCTGAGCACTCTGGCCACAGCCGGCTCGGACAGCGACTCTTCCAAGGCCGCCTCCAATACGGCGTGCGCACGACTTTCGGCATCAGCCCACTGGGCCAACCACGGCGTACCGGTGGCACCAGACACCAGCGGCGCCAACTCGTTGCACACAGTCGATGGCTGGCCGTAGACACGTTCGGTCACGATGCCGAGCGGGTCGATGGTGCGCTGCTGCGCGTGGACCTGGACGTGCACCGCCCCAGTCGCCTGCAGCCATTGCCCCAGCATCTTCGAAGCCGGTGCCTCACCGAGATGCAACACCGCGGTCGGGCGGTGCGCGGCGGCGAAGTCGGTGGCACGAACCAATGAGTCGAAGCACGTCACGGCCTGCGGAAGATGGCGGCACCCAGATCGCGGGTCTGCAAACACCGGCCACTGCAGCGCCTGCGCCAACGCACCAACCGCAGCCACATCGTCCACGCCCGCACCGGCGATGATCACACCACGCGGCTGGTCGAGCATCGCAGCCAACTCAGCCACTTCCGGCCGCATCATGAACCAACCGTCGCTCTCGGCGACGGACACCTGTGCAAGCGAGGGCAGCGACCCTGCGACGCCGACGAGTGGCTCGCGGAAGGGCAGGTTGATGTGCACCGGGCCCGGGTCGGCACCGACTGCACTCATCCACCAATCGGTCGCCTGGTCGCGCCATCCACCGAAACCATCGGCAGCCGCGACGCCAGGGTCGGCGAAGCGCCGTACCACACCGCCGTACAGCTCGGTCTGGTCGATGGTCTGCGGTGCACCAATGCCCTGCAGCTCGGGCGGGCGATCCGCCGTGAGCACCAACATCGGCACGCCGGACAGGTCCGCCTCGACCACCGCCGCATGAAAGTGCGTGGAAGCTGTTCCGCTGGTGCACAGCAAGGCTGCGGGAACTCCGCTGACGAGGCCGACACCCAACGCGATGAACGCAGCACTACGTTCGTCGTGCACGATCTGCAACGACAGCTCGTTGCGCGCAGCCAGAGCCAGCGCCATTGGCGTGCTGCGCGAACCAGGCGCAATCACTGCGTGACGCATTCCGAGGCGTACCCATTGATCCACCAGGGCGGCGCAGAAGGTCGCCTGTAGGTCCTGCGGCGGCATGTCAGGGACCTCGTGCGTCATGTCTGCCACGATACGGGCCTATCGTGAGCCACATGCGACCTTCGCTGACGGTAGAGATCTGGTCCGACCTGGTGTGCCCGTGGTGCTACATCGGCAAGAGACGGTTCGAGATGGCAGCGGCCCAGCTGCGTGACGAGGTCGATCTACAGGTGGTGTACCGCCCATACCAACTCGACCCGACGGCCTCACCGGGCACATCGCAGCCGGTGATCGAGGCCTACGCCAAGAAGTTCGGTGGGCACGAGCGGGCCACCGAGATCATGGCCCACGTCACCGAGATCGCCGCCGGTGAAGGCCTCACCTTCCACATGGACAAAGCGCTGCGCGCCAACACGCTGCTCGCCCATCGGCTGCTGTTCCTCGCCGAAGGCACCGGACAGCAGGACGAGCTCGAAGAGCGTCTGCTGAAGGCGTACTTCGTGGACGGGCTCGACATCGGTAGCCCTGATGTCCTCGCCGACTGCGCCGCCGAGGTGGGCATGAACCACGACGCAGTGCGGGCCTTTCTCGAGAGCAACGACGGTGTCGCTGAAGTGCAGGCGATGCTGCGGGTCGCCGCCGAGGCCGAGATCACCGCCGTACCGACGTTCGTGTTCGACGGCCGCTGGTCGGTGCCCGGCGCACAGGACGCCGAGACCTTCGTCAACGTTGTTCGTCGGCTGCTACAGCGCCGAAGCGAGGAGACCCTCAATGTCTGAACGGCCAGAAATGTCTGAACGGCCAGAAATGTCTGAACGGCCAGAAATGTCCGAACGGCCAGAAATGTCCGAACGGCCAGAAATGTCCGAACAACCAAAAATGTCTGAACGGCCGGCAACGTCAGAATGGCGTGCCCTGTCCGGGCCGCTAGCTGCTGAGCAGCTTGGCGCAGAGGGCGCCCCGAGCATGACGTTCGTCCATGGCTTTGCGCAGACCGGTAACTCGTGGAAACCGATTGCGGAGTACTTCGCTGCGCAGGGGTTCCTCGTCACTGTCGTCGACCTCCCCGGCCACGGAAACTCTGCGCAGGTACGCGCCGACCTGCGCCGCACGGCAGACATGCTGTCGGCGATCGGCGACACCGGCACGTACGTCGGCTACAGCTTGGGTGGCCGAGCCTGCCTCCACCTCGCCCTGTTGTACCCGAACCTCGTCGATCAATTGGTCGTCCTTGGCGCCAACCCGGGCATCGACGATGCAGGTCTACGGGCAACTCGTCGCGACGCCGACGACGCCCTCGACGCCCGGATGAACGAGATTGGTCTGGAAGCCTTCTTGCAGGAGTGGGCAGCCCAGCCGCTCTTCGGTGGGCTGGCGCTCACCGACGGGCAGCAGGCCGATCGGCTGCGCAACACCACCGAGGGCTTGGGCTCCAGCCTGCGCCTGGCAGGCATTGGCGCCCAGGGTTCGCTGTGGCCGCGTCTACGCGAGCTGAACATGGACGTGCTGGCGCTCGCTGGCGCCGACGACGACAAGTTCTCCGCCATTGCCCGTCAAATCGCCGAAGCAGTCCCATCCGGCCGCTTTCTGCTGATTCCCGACGCCGCTCACGCTGCACACCTGCAACAGCCGGAGGCCGTTGCTACAGCAATCGCAGCCTTTGTGAAGTCATCGCCAGAAACGATCGGCCGCTTGAACTAACGCCCCTGAACCACGAGGATCCACAGGGGCATCAGGCACAGACCGACTATGCCGAGAATGAAGCCTGCCTGAGCCTGGCCTCGGTTGGTGTACCCACCTGGGTTGCGGTCCATCTCCTTCTTCGCTTGATTGCCGAACACCAACGCCAGCACCGACAAGACGATCGGGCAGAACAGAATGCCGACGATGCCACAGACCATGGCAGCTGTGGCCTTGCCCATCGACCTCGGTGGCGACTGACCAAACCCACCGTAGGGCTGGTAGCCGGGAGGGGGACCCATCGATGGCGGGGGCGGGGGCGGCATGTCGGTCATGCTCGGACAATACCCGACCGGCCTCAGCCAGAGATGGCAATACCGGCAGCGGCCAGTAGTCCGGTCACCAGTTGCACCTTGCCGGTGGCACCCAGGACCGGGTTCATCCCAGCCCCACTCGCACCACCGCGAATTGCCCGCACCGCCGGGACGGCAACGATCACGCCGAGGAGACCCAGCAGCGCCAGCGGACGATCGACCACGGCAACGGCAACCAACAGCGCCCACGCCACAACCAGTAGCGCCGTGTACAACCGGCGAGTGAGCGCGTCGCCCAGTCGTACTGCCAGCGTGCGCTTGCCGACCTCGCGATCCGTGGGAATGTCGCGCAGGTTGTTGACCACCAGTAGCGCACACGCTAGGCAGCCAGCGGCGCAACCCGCCAGCCACGCAACCACGTTGATGCGCTCGCACAACGCGAACGTGGTGCCCGCCGTAGCGACAAGCCCGAAGAACGTGAACACGAACACCTCGCCGAGCCCGAGGTAGCCGTACGGCTTGGGGCCGCCGGTGTAACCCCACCCAGCCAATAGCGCCGCAGCGCCGACCACCAGCAACCACCACGACGTGACAGCGGCCAACGCCAGACCGGCGACCGCTGCAAGCCCGAAAGCGGTCAGCGCAGCCTTCTTCACCGACGATGGTGAGGCGAGCCCGCTGCCCACCAAGCGAACAGGACCCACTCGAACCGCGTCGGTCCCGCGCACACCGTCGCTGTAGTCATTGGCGTAGTTGACACCGACCTGCAGCGACAGACTGACCAAGAGCGCAGGGGCTACCCGCCACCACACTGCGCCGGCCTCACCGACGGCTGCGGCCGCGCCAAGGGCGACGGGTACCACCGCCGCGGGAAGGGTTCGTGGTCGAGCGCCGAGCAGCCATCGGTTCATTCCTACCATTCTCGCCTAGTCTCGCCATCGTGCCTCATCTGGTCGCGATTGATCTCCCCGGCGGCCCCGGCTTCGTCGATGCGTTGCAGCGCGAGTGGGACGCCGGCAACGCGGTGCTGCCCGTCGACCGCCGACTTCCGGAGGCTGCGCGGTCGGCGTTGCTGGCCGCCATGGCACCCGCTGTGATCGTCGACGCCAGCGGCCGGCGCGGGCTGGACGACGGTCGCGATGTTGAAGTCGGCGATGCACTCGTGATGGCCACCAGTGGCTCCACCGGCGGCACCAAGGGCGTGGTGCTCACTCACACCGCAGTTGCTGCTTCGGCTGAGGCGACGACACGTCGGCTCCGCATGACCGCCGATGACACGTGGTTGGCGTGTCTGCCTCTCTCTCACGTGGGAGGTCTCTCGGTGGTGACCCGCGCACTTCTCACCGATACTCCCCTGGTCGTGCACGACGGTTTCGACGCGGCACGGGTGCAGGACGCGGTTCGTGCGGGGGCGACCGCCGTCTCCTTGGTTGGTACTGCGATGCAGCGCCTCGACCCAACCATCTTTCGTGTTGTTGTGCTCGGCGGCTCACGTCCACCGGCGTCACTGCCGCCCAATGTCCACACCACCTACGGCATGACCGAGACCGGCAGCGGCGTGGTCTACGACGGGTGGCCGCTGGGCGGGGTGGATGTGCAGATCGGTGATGACGACGAGGTGATGTTGCGCTGCCCGATGCTCCTGCGTTGCTATCGCGATGGCAGCACACCAGTCGGCGCCGACGGCTGGTTGCGCACTGGCGACCTCGGCCATTGGCTGCCCGACGGACGACTCCACATCGACGGACGGCGCGGCGACCTCATCATCACCGGCGGCGAGAACGTGTGGCCCGACCCCATCGAAGCGCTGCTCGCGCAGCACCCCGGAGTCACCGAGGTGGCAATTGTCGGCATCCTCGACCGCGAGTGGGGACAACGCGTCACTGCCTTCGTGGTCGCCGACGCAACACCGCCCACACTCGCCGAACTTCGCGCCCACGTCACCGAGACCATGCCTGCCTTCTGCGCGCCGAAGGAGCTTCACCTCGTCGCCTCGCTCCCCCGCACCGCGCTCGGCAAGATACAACGCCACCTGTTGTCCTCACCCTCGGGGCCACCGCCGTGACCGCAGTATGGTGCCGCGCATGAGCCCAACTACCGAAGGCCCCCTCGCCGGCCGGCTGGCATTGGTCACCGGCGCCGCCGCAGGTATCGGCCGCAGCATCTCCGAACGCTTTCTCGCCGCCGGTGCACATGTGCTGGCAGCCGACATCGATGTCGCCGGCCTCGCTGCACTCCACGAGGCGCATGGCGCTGCAGTGATCCCGATGCAATGCGACGTCACGTCACCCGCATCGCTTGCCCTCGTCGGCGAGGAGGCCAGCCGTCGTGGCGGCCTTCACATCGCCGTCGCCAATGCCGGCCGCGCCACGTTCTCCAGCATCGTCGATCACCCGGTCGACGAGTGGAGAGCCATCATCGATCTCTGCCTCACCGGGGTGTTCCTGACCGTGCAACAGGCTGCTCGCGTGATGGTCGACGGCGGCAGCATCATCACCATTGCCTCCCTCAACGCAACACAGCCAGCCGCCGGCATGAGCGCATACTGCGCGGCCAAGGCGGGCGTAGTGATGCTCACCGAGGTGGCCGCAATGGAACTCGGCTCTCGCGGCATTCGTGTCAATGCGATCGCCCCCGGATTGGTGGAAACCAATGCCACCTCTGCGTTCTTCATGGTGCCCGGCGTCGTCGACGAGTTCGTGGAGAACACCACCCTCGGCCGCTTCGCACAGCCCAGCGATGTCGCTGGGATGGCCGCCTTCCTGGCGAGCGACGACTCGTCATTCGTCAGCGGTGCGCTGTTCCGGGTTGACGGCGGCGCTTCCACCAAGCGCTACCCAGATCTCCCGTCCGCGTTTGCCCGCTCGATCACACCAGCAGAGTGAGCGGGCCCACGCTTCCCAACGCGTACTGGCGGCTGTGGACCGCTGCCGCCATCTCCAATCTGGGTGACGGGGTCTTTGTCATCGCGTTGCCTCTGTTGGCTGCCCGGATCAGTGATGACCCGGTGTCGGTCAGCCTGATCGCTGCCTTCTTCACCATTCCGTGGCTGTTGTTCGCGCTACCGGTCGGCGTGATCATTGATCGGTCGGATCGCCGCAAGGTGTTGGTCGTCGCCGACCTGTGCCGCGCTGTGCTCGTCGGCGCCCTCGCGCTCGTGGTCGCATTCGGGGAGGTCGAGATATGGATGCTCTGGGTGCTGGCGTTCGGCCTCGGCGTGGGTGAGGTCTTCTTCGACAGTGGCTCGCAAACGATTCTGCCGGCCATCGTTCCTGAGGGTCAGCTCGAGCGTGCAAACGGGTTCTTCTACGCGACGGAGGTGGCCACCAATACGTTCATCGGCATGCCGCTGGGTGGCGCGCTGATTGCCGTCGCAGTATGGCTGCCGTTCGGGGTGGACGCTGCCAGCTTCGTACTGGCGGCAACACTGGCAGCAACCATCCGTGGCTCATTCCGACCCACAGCTATGCCGCCGAAGCCAGCCGCTGCCAGCATCGTCGCCGACATGCGCGCCGGCATTCGTTGGCTCTTGGATCACGCATTGCTGCGCAGCCTTGTGGTCGTCGTTGCGCTCATGAACCTCGCGTTCGCCGCCACGCAGGCAACCTTCGTGCTGTTCGCCAAGGACGAACTCAACATCTCGGACGGCGCCTTCGGACCGCTTCTCGCTCTCGTCGGGCTGGGAGCGTTACTCGCCGGGCTCGCCGGCGGGAAGATCATCGGAGCCATCGGGCGACGCCCCGCAATGATCGCCGCCGCCATCACTCCGGCAGTGACCAGCGCGCTCACCGGGCTGTTCCCCAGCGTCTGGCTGGCAATCCCACTCACTGCAGTGCAGGCATTCACCACCACCATCTGGAGCATCTTGGCGGTCTCGTTGCGTCAGCAGATCGTCCCCACCCACTTGTTCGGCCGCGTCAACAGCATCTACCGCTGGATCGGTACAGGAGCAATGCCGCTAGGCGCGCTCTTCGGCGGAGTGCTGGCGAGCGCCTACGGCTTGCGTGCCCCCTACTTCGCCGCTGCCGGCCTGCTGCTGCTCGCATCGACGGCGGTGGTCCTTCGGCTGACAGCCGCAGCGTTCGCTGCAGCCAGACCAGAGTTGCTCGCGACCATCGAAGCCGTTGACGCCGAGGCACCGATCGATGACACGCCGCTGTCACTCACCCGCGACCCGCTTGACGATCTGCTCTAGAACCGTCAGGCGTGGCCGGTCTGGAGGTCTTCGTCGTGCTCGATGGTGACCTTCACGCGGCGGACGCGACGCCCCTCCAACTCGGCGGCGGCAAAGCGCCACCCGTCGTGGGCGATTGCTTCACCGAGCTCGGGGACATGCTCGAGCGTGCCGAACAAAAAGCCGCCAACGGTGTCCCAGTCGTCGTCCGGAATCGACGTACCGAGCAGGTCGTTGAGGTCGCCCACCGACATGCCGCCGTCGACCAGATAGTCGCCGTCGGAAAGGCGCTGCACTTCTGCGTCCTCGTCGTCGTGTTCGTCAACGATTTCGCCGACCAGTTCCTCGAGGCAGTCCTCGAGCGTGACCATCCCGACGAACGCGCCATACTCGTCGGCAACGAGCGCAAGGTGGAACTTCTCGGCCTGCATCTCGCGCATCAGCCGGTTCACCGGCTTGTTCTCCGGCACGAAATGCACAGGGCGAACCAGCTCGCTGACAAGACGGGCACCGCCACCCTCGCGCTCGGTGCGCATCAGGTCCTTCGTGTACGCCAGGCCGAGCACATCGTCGTCTTCGTTGTTGACCACCGGCAGCCTGCTGTAGCCCTCTTCAAGGGCAACGTCGAGCCCCTGGGTCACCGTCAGCGTGTGCTCCAACACCTGAATGTCTGGTCGCGGGACCATCACCTCGCGAGCGATGGTGTCGCCGAACTCGATGATGCTCTCGATGAGTTCGCGCTCCTCGTGCTCCACAACGCCATCCTCGGCGGCCACTTCGACAATGCCCAACAGTTCTTGCTCGGAGACGAACGGGCCGGACTCCAAGCCCTTGCCGCGCACGATGACATTCGTGAGTTTGATCAGACCACGAGAGATCCACTGCAACGGCGGGAACGACACGATCAGCGCTGTCGGCCGGGCCGACAGCAATGCCGCCCGCTGCGGGTACAGCACTGCATACGTCTTGGGAACCGCCTCAGCGAGCACGAAGAAGACGACGACGTTGAGCACGACACCGATGACAACGCCGGGCGGACCAAACAGGTGGCCGGCAACCAGGGCGGTGAGAGTGGTCTGCACGGTCTGACAGATGTTGACCGTCAGCAGCAGCGGGTTGACCCAGTGTTCGGGGTGATGAACGAGGCGTTTCAGTGCCTTGCCCGACTTCAGACCCTTGTCCGCCAGCGACGTCGATCGTGGCTTGCTCATCCGCGACAAGCTCATCTCCGCCACGGAGGCGAAGATCAGCACGATCAACAGCACCAGGATGACAGCGACCATCAGCAGGTCGATGTTGGTGAACTGGCCCGCAATCATTCAGGTTGCTCCTGCCGGAAGCCTTCCGGCGCAGGGCCACCCCAATGGTGTTCCTGTAGTAACTCCAGTTCGCGAGCCCGCATGGCGCCGGCCGCAGCTGATTCGTCATGGTCGTAGCCCAGAACATGTAACACGCCGTGCACAACGAGCAGAGCCAGTTCGTCGTCGACGGTGCCTGCGTGCTCGGGCGCCTGGCGGGCGGCAACAGCCGGACACAGCACGACATCACCGAGCAGCAACGGCATGTCGCCGGGGTCTGGGGGTGCACGGTCCGGACCACGACTGGGAGGCTGACCATGCAGCACCATCTCCGCCTCGGATGCGTCAATGGGGAACGCGAGCACGTCGGTGGGGCCGGCCTTGCCCATGTGGAGTTCGTTGAGCTCGGCCATCTCCAGCTCGGTCACGAACAGCAACGACAGCTCGCACAGCCCGCGCACGCCTTCGGACCGCAACACCTCTGTGGCCAGCGCCTGCCAGCGTTCGAGGTCGACCGGAACGTCGCGCTGCTCGTCGGCACAGAACACCTCCGGCTCACCGTCGCCACCAACGCGTGGCGGCACGTTGAGGCGTGGTCGCATTGGATCAACCACGTCGACCACCCGTAGCCGCGGCCTTCGCCTCGTCGGAACGCTCGTAGGCGGCGACGATGTCGGCCACGATGCGGTGGCGCACCACGTCACCAGTTTTCAGATGCACAAATGCAAGCCCCTCGATACCGCTGAGTATGCGCTCCAATCCGATCAGGCTGCTGCGCCCATCAGGGACGTCGATCTGCGTGGTGTCGCCGGTGACGACCACCTGCGAACCAAAGCCGATGCGGGTGAGGAACATCTTCATCTGCTCGGGCGTTGCGTTCTGGGCCTCATCGAGGATGATGAAACTGTCGTTGAGAGTGCGGCCGCGCATGAATGCCAGCGGAGCAACCTCCACGGCCTGACGTTCCAGCAACTTCTGCGCGCCTTCCAGTTCGACCATGTCGTAGAGGGCGTCGTACAACGGGCGCAGGTACGGGTCGATCTTGGCCATCAGGTCGCCCGGAAGGAAACCCAAGCGCTCGCCGGCTTCAACCGCCGGGCGGGTGAGGATGATGCGCTGCACCTTCTTGGTCTGCAACGCGTGCACAGCCATTGCGACCGCAAGCCAGCTCTTGCCCGTACCCGCAGGGCCAAGGCCAAAGGTGATGACGTTGTTGCGAATGGCATCGACGTAGCGCTTCTGACCAGCAGTCTTGGGCCGGATGGGCTTACCCTTCGCGCCGCGCATGATCTCATCGGTCAACACGCGACTAGGGCGTTCGTTGTCGCGCATCATGTCGATGCTGCGGCGAACCGTGTGCTCATCGAGGTGCTGACCCTGCTGGAGGAGCACCACCAACTCCTCGAACAAACGACCGACCGCCTCCGCCTGGGGCCCATCGACGTGAATCTCATTTCCCCGAACGACCACTGACGAGTCGGCGAAGGCCGCCTCGATCATGCGGAGGTAAGCGTCGCGCTGCCCCACCAACGCGGCCATCAGGTGCGCGCCGGGCACGACGACGGAGTACGGCTTGGCCAGTGCTGTCATTCGGAGGGGCCCGAGGATGGACTCATTTGTAGATACGGTAGCGAACCTGGCACCGTTCCCGGCGCATGAATCCGTTCAGCGCCTCAACGACATCGGCACCACGAGCGGCCGAGTGGCGTCGGAGTCGGTGTGCGCCGAGAAGTCAACTGCAAAGTAGTGCTGCGTTTCGAGGCGGCGTACGGGAGCCCCGGCCGAGACGGCTTTGGACAACCGCGACATCATCTCGGCGAACCCGCCGGTGACACCGGGCTGGTTCATCTCCGGTGAGTCGAACACCAGGAGTGCCCCTTCCGACGCCTCTAGCGCCAGCCCTTCCTTGGCCATCCGGATGATCGCCCCTTTGGCAACGTGAGCAGGGTGAATCACCAACCACATGATGTAGTGCACCACCCCGCGTCGCATATGGTCGGGGTAGTGAAGCTCGAAGTACGCACGACTGAGGTACCGGGTGCTACCGATGTCGGTGGCCACCAGCGACATGCCCACCGGCATGTTGTCGTCCCACAGCACCCACAGACGATTGGTCGGGTCGGCGATGGTGGAGTCGAATTCACTGCGATACAGCATCTCGCGGGTGACCGCCTGCTCCGAAAGACCGCCGTAGGCAAGTTCGTAGAGTTGCCACAGCTTTTCAGCCAACACAGTGTCCACGACATGAGTGTGACGAGTAACGAACACCTGGGGCCTCCTTCAAGTCGCTGTAACCGCCGCGTACGGGCTTTCAATGGCCTACGCGCCGCGCGTGGCAAAACACCCCTTGCGCGAACACCCTGGTCATGGGGTATCATAAGAACTCGATACATGCCGCAGGTGGATACCTCATCCGTCCTGCGGAATGGAGGCGCATGAAGCGGGCATCAGCTCTCCTGACGTGGTGGTATTCGGCGATCGGCGGCATCGTCGTTGTTCTCGCGCTCGCGCTGCCGTGGGATGGCGTGCGCGAAGCGCTCTACCTTCTTGCTGCGGTGCAGTTGGCTCCGGTGGTCTACCTGTCGTGGCGCCAGGGTCTGATTCCTGCCCGGATGGCCGGTCTGATCGGCGCGGTTGGTCTGTTGTATGCGTTGGCCCAGTTGGTGTCGGGGGATGGCCCCACCTACGAGACGCCGCTGGCGCTCGCCCTTGGCCTGGCAGCAACGGGCTGCATCATCGGCGGTCTCGTGGTCCTCGTTCGAGGTGATGGCCTCAGCGCCCACCGTGGGCTGCTGGGCGACAGCGTCATCGTTGCCCTCGGCAGTTGGATCATCGGCTGGGCACTTCTGGTGCAGCCAATCGTCAACACCGTCAGCACTACGGCCTGGACAACCATTCTCTACAGCCTGTATCAGCCCAGCGCAGCGGTCATCTTGTTCTTGGTGCTGGCCGTTCTGCTCAACAACTCGCAGCGGCCACCAGCGATGTGGCTGCTGGCAGTAGGGCTCACCTGCAACCTGGTCGGCGACCTGCTCTATGCGCTCATCGATGCCGGTCACCTCACGTCTGGCGCCCAACGGATTGCGCTGCCGCTCTACATTGGGGCGTACTTCTCGGCCGGGGCGGCGTTCCTACACCCCAGTATCGAACACATCGGCGAGATCCCTGCCACCGCCGGTCGGCAACTCACCGGTCGCCTCGTCATGACCATCGCCTCACTGGTACTGCCCGTGATCGTTCTCGCCGGCACTGCTCCCAACGATGGCCCCGACAAGATCGTGCGGTCGCTGTCTGCGCTCATTCTCGCCTCCGTCGTGACCATACGGGTGGTGACAGCCGTCCGCGCCAACAATCACGCACAGGCCGAACTGCGTCACGGCGCGCAGACCGACCCGCTCACCGGACTCCCGAATCGCACGGTGCTGCTCGAACAGATCAACGAGCTGCTCGGAAGCTCTTGGGGGCAGGATCAGCACCCCACACTGTTCTTCGTCGACCTCGACCGCTTCAAGAACATCAACGATTCGCTGGGCCATGCCGCCGGTGACGAGGTGTTGGTCACAGTCGCCCGTCGCCTGATCAACGTCGTGCCCGAGGGTGCGATGGTGGCCCGCCTGTCAGGTGACGAGTACGTGGTACTGGACGCCACGGCGAAATCGTCCGGCGCTGCGCTGGCGCTTGCCGAGCGAATGCTGGCCGTCTTTCGCGAACCGCTGGCCCTTACGCAGGGCGATGTCTTCGTCACGGCCAGTATCGGTGTTGCCAGCATCAGCGCCACCTCAAGCACTACGCCGGAAGACCTGGTTCGGCACGCCGACACCGCCATGTATCGCGCCAAGGACGCAGGTCGTAACTGCCTCGCGGTCTATGACGAGAGCATGCACGAGCGCGTTGCGCACCGCCTCGCTGTCGAGACAGCGCTCTACCGAGCTCTGGACCGTCGCGAGCTGCGCCTCTTCCACCAACCGATTCTCGATCTGCAGTCGGGCGATGTGGTTGGCTTCGAAGCGCTGATGCGTTGGCAGCAGAGCGACGGCACCATCGTCTCGCCCGCCGAATTCATCCCGATTGCGGAGGACACCGGCACCATCGTGCCGATTGGTTCATGGGCATTGCTGGAAGCACTCAGCCAGCTGCGAAGGTGGATCGACGACGGCGTCTGCAGCCCTGCCGCCACCATGTCGGTCAACGTCTCACCGCGTCAGCTCAGCGACGCCAATTTCCCGGCCATCGTCAGCGAAGCACTCACCCGCTCGGGTGTGTCGCCGCAATTGCTGTGGCTGGAAATCACCGAGAGCATCATGATCAGCGAGCCCGAACTGGCGTTGGCCACCCTTCGTCGCCTGCGCTCGCTGGGTGTCCGTGTAGCGCTCGACGACTTCGGCACCGGCTACTCGTCGCTGTCGTTGCTGCAGAAGTTTCCGCTGCAACGCATCAAGATCGACAGGGCCTTCGTGCACGGTGTCGCCGACAACCCCAACGACCGCAGCCTCGTCCGTACCATCATCGCCATGGGTCGCTCGTTGGGTCTCGACATGGTGGCCGAGGGCGTGGAGAGCGTGCATCAACTGCAGGTCCTCAGCGATCTGGGCTGCACCAAGGCCCAGGGCTTCCTGATCAGCCACCCGGTCCCCGCCGACGCGATGCGCAGTACCGTTGCTGCGCTGGAGCGGCTTGGTCAGTTCCCCGGCCTACGCCCCAGCGTCGGCGCGCCGGCCAACTGACAGCCCGGATGGAACCCGACCGCGGCGACAGCCCCGACGACGACATCCGTCTGCTCGGCCGCGTGCTGGGCAATGTCATCGCCGAGCAAGCTGGCAGCGAAGTGTTCGAGACTGTCGAGCGCATCCGTCAGCTCGCCGTCGAGGTGCGGCGTGGCAATGACAGCGATGATGCGCGCTTGGGCGCGGCGATGAGCGGGCTGGACATTCCGACCACATTGCATGTCATTCGTGCGTTCAGCTGGTTCTCGCTGCTGTCCAACATCGCGCAGGACGTGCACCAATCGCGCCGCCGCCGTCATCACCGCTCGATTGGTTCGCCACCGCAAGAAGGCACCATCGCGCACGCGCTCGACCTTGCACGGTCTGCTGGCTGCCAACCAGACGACCTCGTCTCCCTGTTGCAGACAGTGGAAGTCAGCCCGGTCTTCACGGCGCACCCCACCGAGGTGCGGCGAAAGACCATCCTCGATACGCAACGGCGCATCGCGGCGATGCTCGACCGGCGCGGCCGCCTGCAGCTGGACGCAATCGAACAGACGGAATGGGAAGCCGAGTTGCGCATGCACGTGCTGACGCTGTGGCAGACCGCGCTCTTACGGCTGTCGAAGCTGCGAGTACGCGACGAGATCGACGACGCGTTACGTTACTACCAGCTCACACTGCTCGCCGAAGTTCCACGCCTGCAGCTCGATGTGCACAGTGAGTTGTCGCTGCTGTCGGGGCACGATGTCGAGTTGCCTCCGCTGCTGCGCATGGGTTCGTGGGTCGGCGGCGACCGCGACGGCAACCCATTCGTGACAGCCGAGGTACTGCAATGGGCAGTTGAACGGCAGGCAACGGTTGCGCTGCGCCATCACCTCCAGGGGCTGTCACAGCTGGGGCTCGACCTTTCGCTGTCGTCGCGCCTCGTCACCCCAACCCCTGCGCTCCTGGAGCTGGCAGAGGCCTCGGGCGACGACTCTCAGTTCCGCGCCGACGAGCCGTACCGTCGGGCTCTGCGCGGCATGTACGCACGGCTGGCAGCCACTGCCCTACAGGCGCTGGGAAGCCTGCCAGGACCGGACCCCATCGGTACTCGCCAGCCCTATGCCACACCCGACGAGCTATTGAACGACCTCGATGTGGTCGCTTCGTCGCTGCGCTCCCATGGGGCGTCCTCGCTGGCCGATGCCCACGTCGCTCCCCTCCGCCAGACAGTCGCCAGCTTTGGCTTCCACCTGTGCTCGCTCGATCTGCGCCAGAACAGCGAGGTTCACGAGCGCACCGTCGCCGAACTCCTCGCAGCAGCCGGCGTGTGTACCGACTATCTGGGACTCGATGAGGTGTCGCGGGTGCGGCTGCTGCGTACCGAGCTGTCCTCGACGCGGCCACTTGCAAGTGCGTTCATCGAATACTCGGCCGAGACACTCGGCGAACTCTCCATCCTGCGCACTGCGGCCGACGCCCGCAAACGTTTCGGTGCCATGATCATCCGCCACAACGTGATCTCGAAGTGCCAGTCGGTCAGCGATGTGCTCGAAGTGGCTGTGCTGTGCAAAGAGGTCGGCCTTCTTGTTCCCGGCGCGGACGGCTCGCTGGAACTCGACATCGTGCCGCTGTTCGAGACCATCGACGATCTTGCTCACGCCGGCGACGTGGTGAGCAGCCTGATCGCCGTACCCGAGTATCGGCGCTGGCTGGACCACAGCCGCGACGGCCTCCAGGAAGTCATGCTGGGCTACTCGGACAGCAACAAGGACGGCGGCTATCTCGCCTCCAACTGGGCGCTCTATCAGGCAGAGGTCGCCGTCGTAGCCGCCACGTCGAAAGCAGGCATCCGGCTGCGCTTTTTCCACGGCCGCGGCGGAACGGTCGGCCGTGGCGGTGGCCCCAGCTATCTTGCGATCCTTGCGCAGCCCCGCGGCGCGGTAGACGGCAGCCTGCGGCTGACCGAGCAGGGCGAGGTCATCGCCGCTCGCTACGCCGACGCCTCGCTGGCTCGACGCAGCCTGGAGGCATTGCTGGCCGCGACCATCGAAGCCAGCCTGCCGCGCACCGAACTGCACGACCCGCCACCCGAATTCATCACCGCGATGGACGAGATGGCGGCGCTGTCGCTCGGCCACTATCGCTCGCTCGTCTACCACACCCCGGGCTTCGTGCAGTTGTTCCGGGAGATGACGCCGATCAATGAAATCGCCACACTCAACATCGGCAGCCGTCCAGCATCGCGCACACAATCTGATCGCATCGAGGACCTTCGCGCCATCCCGTGGGTGTTCAGCTGGAGCCAGTGCCGGGTCATGCTGCCAGGGTGGTACGGAACCGGCACTGCGTTCGCCGAGTGGGTTGGCTCCTCGCCGGACCGGGCAGCGCTGTTGGTGCGGATGGCTCGTGAGTGGCCGTTCTTCCGCTCGGTGATGTCGAACATGGGAATGGTCCTGGCCAAGACCGATCTCGGTATCGCCGCTCGCTATCGCGACCTCGCCAGTGACGACGGACTGGCTCACCGCGTGTTCGATCAGATCACCGCCGAACACACTTTGTGCCTCGACTGGTTACAGCGCATCACCGGCGGCGGGCCACTGGCCGACAACCCGACCCTTGCGCGCAGCATCAGCGACCGCTTCCCGTACCTCGACCCGCTGAACCACCTGCAGCTCGACCTGCTCCGCCGCTACCGCGCAGACGCGGCGAAGGCCGGTGATGACCCCGTCAATGCCAACGACGCCAATGCCAACGACGCCGATCCCAACTACGCCGATCCCAACGGCACCGATCCCAACGACTTCAATGCCAACGACACCAATGCCAACGGCACCAATGCCAACGACACGAGTCAATTGATCAGTCGTGCTATCCAGTTGACCATCAACGGTCTCGCCGCCGGCCTGCGCAACAGCGGCTAGACCGGCTGGCCCGAGCCCGGCGATGCGAGACCTACGACCTTGAGCTGCACCAGCTTGAACTGGTCGAGCTGAACGGAAGGCCTCCCAGAGCCATGTCTCGGAGTAGAGAATCTGCACCGCCGACGCAAACGCTTCGACGCACAACCGACGATCAGGCGGCCCACGTGTTGGGTGGTGGGTGGACGGAGATGTTGTGGCCGGGTCTGGTGATGGTGAGTGTGCGGTCTGGCGCCAGGTGGAGTATCCACCCACCCTCGTGGACCAGATGGTGGTGTCGTGAGCACAGTGGCAGCAGGTTGCCAATATCGGTGAACCCGCCCAGCGAGTACCAGCCGACGTGATGGACCTGGCACAGATCGAACGCTGTCTCACACAACGCACATGACCGGTACAGCACGCGTAGCGCACGGCGTTGGGCGGCGTTCGCCAGTCGTGTTTCGCGGCCCAGTAGGAGTCGTGTGCCATCCGCGCTGACAACAACGGGTGTGATGGTGCCGATGCACGCCCACCGTCGGATTGTTTCGATCGGTAGCCCGAACTTGCCGAGCCCGATGTCGCACACGCTGCCCTCGCGGGCGCGACCTTCGCGCAGTGTGCGCTCGTCGATGATGACCGTCACATCCGGCACACCACCACCACCATTACCACTACCGCCCGACCCGCCCCTTCCACCGCCGCCGCTCGACCCACCGCCGCCCGACCCACCGCCGCCCGAAAGGCCACCGGTGCCGCTGGCTGGCGGGCCGGCGCTGTCGTCGGAGACTTCCTCGGCACCTCTGACGTCGTTGCCGTTGCCGTCGGCGCTGGACCTGTCATTGTTGGAAGTGCCGGTCCCGCTGCCGGTCCCACTGCCGGTGCCACTGCCGGTGCCACTGCCGGTCCCACTGCCGGCGCCACTGCCGGTCCCACTGCCGGTCCCACTGCCGGTGTTGCCGTTGCCGGTGTTGCCGTTGCCGTCGGAAGTGTTGGGTGAGGCGCCAGTGTCGCGTACGCCGGTCAGTTCGGCGAGTGCGAGCGCGGCAAGGTGTTGTTGCATGTCAACAGGGTCGGTGGGGCTGGTGTCGGGGAGCCCGCCACCACGGATGCGGTTGATCCGGTTCCGTAGCCGGCCTTCCATGCGCGCACCCGTTGCGGGGTCGAACCGGCCGGCAAGGTTCCACATCCCATCCGTGTCCAACCACCACCGCAGCCGTGACTGACGCCGCTGCCGTTCCAAACGCGCCAACCCGTCGTCCTTGCGTGCCTCCGAGACAACATCCTCGACGGTCTTGCGGAACACGGTGGCGGTTTGCGTTCCCGCAGCCAACGCCAACCGTGGCCCGCGAGCTGCGACCGCAGCACGCTCCGACGCAGACAAGCCAGCGGTGGCGCGCACCACAATGTCGACCCGGTCACCAGTCGTTGACCCCTCAGACAGTGCGGAGCCGAGCTCCGGGATCGATGAACACGTGCCGGCGCGTTCACGTAACCGTTCCGCATGCAGCAGCGACGTCTTCGAAGCCTTCGCGACCACATCCTGCGCGAACAACGAAGTGTCCGCTGCCGCCAGTTCGTCGAGCCGGCGCACGACCTCGACCTCGCGCCCATCGAGCAGCCCACGGGCAACCCCGATCGCGCCCAACTCGGCACGACACACGTCGACATCGGACAGCACAGTGCCCGAAATCAAAGGTCGCAACGCCGCCATGTCCATACGAACAACAGTACTCAAGGGGTATGACAGAGTACTTCAGATCGAGCGCTGGCCAGATTCCGACGGCCCCGCGCTAGTTGAGGAGGTTGGCGACGTCCCTGACCAACAGCACCGTCAGGAGGCACATCACGCAGAGCACGATGCCGGTGAAGTGCCAACGCCAGCGGTGGTCGACTGCGAAGAAGCGGCGGATGGCGAACACGTCGCACACCATCGCGACGACACCGATGGTGATACCGACCACCGGGCCGACGCCCTTTGCGAACCCGACTGCGGGCACCACGAACGGCAGGATCACGTAGGTGAGCGTGCACCGCAGCGCCGAGATCATCATCGACTTCTGGAAGGCGGAATAGGCCGAAGCGTTGGTAACGCCGGTCGGACGCTCGCGAAGGAGTAACAACCGACGCATGGCCACATCCGCGCGTGAGCGCTGCACCGGCGCCCGGGTGCCGGTGAAACCCGCCGGACAGGCAGCTGCCATGGCGCTGTGATCGATCGGGCACTTTGACGCCGGGCTGGCGAGCGACTCGGGGGCTTCGATCAACACGTCGTTGCCGGTCATCGAGGGCGAGCGGTCCATACGTGCACTCTAGAGAGTTGCGGCCCCAAGTTGCGTACTTGCGACGGCAGTCAGTTGTCGATGGTCGACCCTGTCATGACCCAGCCGAATCGCACCCCCATCGATGAGCAACACTCCCTCGCCCGAGCCACGGCGTTCGAACGCAGCCGCTCTAGCCGGCCGGCGCCGGCTGCTGCTGCAGCCACACTCTCACCCTGCGCCAACCACGGCGGGCGAGGCGCCACAGCAGGAACGCCATGACGACGCCGACGACGGCGGCCACGGTGGCAGAGACGGCAGCGATGCGCGGGTAGACCATGGCGAGTGCGACCAGTGCAGCGACGACACCGTCCTCAGCGAAGCTGGCAATGATGTTGGTGAACGGTTCGGGCGACATGTTGATGGCCAGCCGACTGGTCGTCTTGGTCAGGTGCCCGATGAGCGCGAGCCCTGCGGCGAGCGCGAACGCTGCCGGCCGACCGAGCTGCCCGGCCGCGATCGCCGCGCCGGTGAGACCACCGATGACAGGGCGAATGAAGGTGTGCGCCAGATCCCACACGCTGTCGAGCAACGGCACCTTGTCGATGACGAACTCGATCAAGAAGGCAATGCCGGCAACACCGAGCACCAAGTTGCTCTGCAGCCCGACCGGAGTGTCGGCCCAGCCCAGCCGCCCCGATGCACCAAGGATCAACACAGTCAAGTACGCGTTGAGCCCCGAAGCCCACCCAGCCGCCACCAGCGCAATCGACTCCATCCGCCGAGCGTAGAGGACGCGTGAGCACGCGAAACAGCCTCTGGCCGGGCGGACCCGGCCAGAGGCTGTGGAGGCGACGATGGGAATTGAACCCATGTGGACGGCTTTGCAGGCCGTTGCCTCAGCCACTCGGCCACGTCGCCATGCGATCTCCGGTCGCCCGGATCACGGCGCCTGCACGATAGCGGCTGAACCGAGCATCATGCAGATCGGTTCCCGACATCGCGCAACGCCTCCGGTCATGGCAGGCTCACCGGATGCTTTCACGACGCCTCGCGCTTCCGGTCGCCGCCATCCTCCTTCTCGCTGCCTGCAGCGACGACTCGTCGTCGCCCGCAGTGACCGAGGCGAACACCGTTTCGACGCCCGCTGACACGACACCCACCGAGACGACACCGATCACCGAGGCGCCCACCACGTCGCAAGCGGCGACCACCACCACCGTCGACCTTGCCGAGCAGGCGTTGGCGTATGGCGACTACGGCGACTACTCCGTGGGCGTCACCACGCTGCAACTGGCCAAAGGCCCCAAGGTGGAGATCTGGTACCCGGCCGTCGAAGGCACCACCGGCACCGAGACGTACGACGTGCGCGACTTCGTCGGCGAAGGCATCCGTGCCGTGCTCACCGGCGACGTGCCATCGACGTTCAGCTACCCGGCAGGTCGCGACGCAGATGTTGCCGACGGCGCATTCCCGGTCGTGATGTTCAGCCACGGTTTCACCGGTATGCGCGTGCAGAGCTCCTTCCTCACCTCCAATCTCGCCAGCTGGGGCATGATCGTCGTGTCGGTCGATCACCCCTCACGCCTCATGGAGAACGTTCTCTCCGGAACAGCGTCTGGCGATCGGGGCGATTCCGTTGACGACCTGCTCCAGGGACTGGAGCTGATCACCGCCGAGGGGACCGACGAAGCGAGTCGGTTCAACGGACACGTTGATGCGGAACGTGTTGCCGCTGTCGGCCACTCTGCCGGTGGGGGCACCGTGCTGGCGGCGGCCAACGACCCACGCATTGACGGGTATGTCTCCCTGGCTTCCGGCGCCTTCCTCGGCGCACCGGTTGAAGGGGTTACCACCACCACGGCTCCCCCGTTGCCAGGCAAGCCGTCGTTCTTCATCGGTGGTTCGGTGGATGCCGTTGTTCCATTTGCCACGGTCACTCAGCCTGCTTTCGACGCCGCGCCATCACCCAGCCTGCTATGGGAAATCGGCGGTGCCGGCCACAATGCCTTCGATGACTTCTGCACGTTCGGTAACGGCACAGGCATCATCGGCGTCGCAGAGGCCAATGGCCTGGGCGAGTTTCTCAACTCCAGCCCGAACCTGCGTTCACTGGGCGAGGACGGTTGCGTTCCGCCTGCCATCGCCGTCGACATCACGTTCCCGATCATCAATCATGCGGTGACTGCATGGGTGCGCAACCTGTTCGGCATCGACATCGAGTCCGTTGGTCTTGGCGACGACGTCGCCGGCGCCTACGACACGCCGGTGATCATCACCAGCAAATAGCTATTCGCACCCCGTGGCCGGGTCGAACGCCGTTCGGCTGAAGACCGCTCGCAGCAGCGGCTCGAAGTGCTCCAACGTTTCGGTGGGGTACGTAGGGTCGAAGGCCGCCTGGTCCCATCGCTCACAGAACGCTGTACAGCTGTCGAACCACTGATGGCCGCGGTATGCGTCGCGCGCGTCGCGATCCAGACCGAGGTGATGGCCGTAGTGGTACTGCTGGAACACGCCGTGCATGGTGACCACCCAGGTCACCTCCGCACGCACATAGGGGCGCAGGATGGCAGCAGCCATCTGCGCGTGATTCTCCGGGGCCAGTGCGTCACCGATGTCGTGCACGAGCGCAGCGACGATCCACTCGATGTCCGCTCCGTCGCGCTCCGCCCGCGTAGCCGTCTGCAGCGAGTGTTGGAGACGGGTGACCTGATAGCCACCGAGGCCATCATCGAGGGCGCGTAGCCCGTCCAGGATCCGATCCGGCAGTGCCGCGATGTACTCGCGCTCGAGACCGTGCAGCATCTCGTACTCGGCCTGCGTGCCGTCCTTCATCTCACGAAACTGCACCGTCGTCATCGCTCACCCCTTCAGCGTCATGCACTCACACTGTAGAGCCCAGAGCTATGTCGACATGTGGAGTCATTCGTTGCGGTCGTCAGCGAGTGCGAGGGCGATGCGGCGACGGCCAACGGCTCGGCGACCGGGAATGAGGCCACCTGCCGTGAGAATTCTGCGCACGTGTTGGTGGACCCAGAAGACGCCCTGTTCCTCCGTCGTTGCGAGTACCCCGTCGGCGCTGAGGCCCGCATTGTGCGAGCGCTGCACGGCTTGGCAGATGTCCACATCTTGCGAATGCACCAACCGGTGCGCCGCAACGTTGGCAGCGACCACGTCGGCATCGGCACCTGGCCGCACATACAGACGTCGGTGCACGACGGTGCGGGTCGGCCCGATCGGCTCCATCCACATCGCGAGCGCGGCGCCGGGGAACACGTTGAGCATCAGATTGGGCCATACCGTGAGATAACTGCCGATCGCATACGGGGCCTCGTCGTTCACGGTGGCAAGTACTTCCCAGCCCGGTTCGCCAGGCAACAGCGACGCCATCGCACGACCCGTTTCGTCGGTCGGCCGTAGCGGACGATCCCACGCGTAGAGCACCAGCCCGTTGCTCACCATCGGGTAGTCGTGGGTCTGCGATGTGTCGATCTCGGGGTGCACGAACGGTGTGTGGTAGTTCTCGCTGTAGTTCTCCAGCAGCACCTTCCAGTTGAAGGAACGCTCATCGGTCTCGGTGAGAACGACCTCCATGTCCTCCAGCGCGAACGCGTCGATCGCTGCGCCGAGCGGCCCGAAATCGAGCGGAGTGGCGTTCTGGTCGGCATGAATCCACATCCAGCGTCGATACACCGCGACCAGAATGGGCTTCAGTGAGTAGTCGGCAACATCGAACCCCTCGGGGTTGCCCACACCCTGTGCACGCGCCAACGACCCGTCGAGCCGATATAGCCACGCGTGGTACGGACAACTGAGCGCCGCACCGCTTCCAGATGCCCCGATGTCGCACAGCGGTGCGGCTCGGTGGCGGCAGACATTGAGGAACGCGCGCAGCACACCCTCGCGGTCACGAACGAGCAGCACGGGTAGTTCGCCGACAAGCAGAGCTTTCCATGCGCCCGGCGGTGGCGCGTCGCTCACGTCACCGACACAGACCCACTGGTAGCGCCAGATGGATGACAGCTCGGACTCGTGGTGCTCCACTGACGAGTACCACTCGGCCGGGAGCGTTCGCGCGTGCGCGATTCCGGGAGGCTCGCCGATCTGCCGCACGTCCGAATTCATGTCATCCTCCCGAGCACCTCGCGTATGTTTGCTATTCTGACTGATGAGTCAATCAACTCTGGGGAGAACACTATGAGCCAGTCCCGTCGCGACTTTCTCGCTCGGTCAGTTCAGTTGGGTGTGCTGCTTGGCGCGGGTGCGCCGCTACTGCAGGCGTGCGGTGGCAGCGACGACGAACGCTCGCAGGTGGGCGCCGGAATCGCCGATGGGTTGCCGCCCGAGAAGGGCCCGCTGCGCATCATCAACTACGCCGACTACGTGAATCTGGAAGTCATCGCCGACTTCGAAGCCAAGTACGGCGTGAAGGTGGAGATCACCACCATCGATACCGACACCGAGGCCACCACCAAGTTGGCATCCGGTGCAATCAAGGCCGACGTACACCACTCGATGGCAGGCACCTCCATCGGAAATCTGATTGCGGGCGGCCTCGTGCAGCCGCTGAACAAGAGCTACATCCCCAACTTCGCCAACGTCATCGGTACGTTCAACGACCCGTGGTACGACCCAGGCGCGAAGTACTCCGTCCCGTACACCTTCTTCGGTACCGGCATCGGGTTTCGTACCGATCGCATCGACCCTGCCCTCGTGGAATCACAGGGCTGGGACACCATCTGGAATGCCGCCGATTTCAAGGGGCAGGTGTCGGTGCTCGACGACGAACGCGAGGCCTTCACCATGGCGATGCTGCGCAAGGGCATCACGGACGTCAACACCACTGATCAGAAGGTGATCGACCAAGCCCTGGCCGACGTCTCCGAACTCATCGACCTGGTCAACGTGAAGGTCAACATCGAGGCCTACAAGGACATCCCGGAAGGCACCACTTCCATCGCCCAGACATGGAGCGCCGACCTCATCGCCGGCGCGGCCGGGTACCTGCCCGAGGGGGTCTCCGACGAGGTGCTGGGTTTCTGGCACCCACCGGCCGGCGAATACGTGGTGACCAACGACAGCATGGGCGTACTGGCCAACGCAGAGAACCCGGTGCTGGCCCACCTGTACCTCAACTTCCTCCTGGACAACGAGGTCGCGGAGAAGA
>Ga0105044_10001423_pt1 | contig 31974 bp, 25 predicted proteins | sample MAT01_FD_78092 | JGI IMG/M metagenome (GOLD analysis project Ga0105044, IMG submission 78092) | Freshwater microbial communities from Lake Fryxell liftoff mats and glacier meltwater in Antarctica - MAT-01 | ecosystem: Environmental > Aquatic > Freshwater > Ice > Liftoff microbial mat | place...
AGCGGTTTAGCGGTTTAGCGGTTTAGCGGTTTAGCGGTTTAGCGGTTTAGCGGGAATCCGAGCGCAGCGGCATAATCGCCTCGAACGCGGCAGCCCCTTTCTGGGTTTTGTGCTTTTTGTGCCCTTTTTGTGGCAAATTTTTTTTTCAACAGAGTAGTTTCAGGCCATCACCATACCACCATCGACGGTGAGCACCTGACCGGTGATGTAACGAGCGCCGGGACCAGCCAAAAAGATCACGGCATGGGCGATATCGCTGGCCTCGCCAAAGCTTCCGAGCGGAATGTTGCGCCGGATTTGCTCTTGGACTTCTTCCGTCAGATCGCCGGTCATGTCGGTAACGATGAAGCCCGGGGCCACGGCATTGACACACACCTTGCGACCCGCGAATTCCTTGGCAAGCGCCTTGGTGAAGCCGATCAGCCCGGCTTTGCTCGCCGCGTAGTTGGCTTGTCCCGCGTTGCCCATCAGTCCGATGACGGAGCTGATGTTGATGATGCGGGCATCCTCGGCTTTGAGCAGGCTCCGCTGAAAGGCTTTCACGGCATTGAAGGCGCCTTTGAGATTCGTATCGAGAACGAGATCCCAGTCCTCTTCGCTCATACGCAACGCGAGACCGTCACGGGTGACTCCGGCATTGTTCACGAGGATGGAGACCGGCCCGAGATCAGCCGCGACTTGTTTGCCGAATTCCTGGGTCGAGGCGTAGTCGGCGATATCGACCGCGTATCCTTTGGCTTCGCCGCCGCCCGGGGTATTCAGCCCGAGAGCATTGAGTTCCGACGCCGCCGAAGCCGCATTGGCCTCGGTTCTACTGGCGACCGCGACTTTGGCTCCGCCGAGAACAAATTCCCGGGCGATCTCCCTACCAATGCCGCGACCAGCTCCGGTCACGACCACCACTTTTCCTGCAAATGAACTCATCCCCGCTAGATCAACCCGTCCAACGGGTCCTGCAACTGAAAAGGGACCTTACCCGAGCAGCTTGATACGAGCGCGACGAGGGACCCGGTCCCGAGGTCTGCGACCTCGGCTACAACATCCACCGGTGAATCAGGCTTCCGATGAGGAAGCTCGTCCCATTGGCGAAGGCGGAAAGCAGGAAGGGCCGCCGACACTGACACAAGTGAGGACTACTCGATCTTGAGACGTTCCCAGCGGGTTTTTGCCGCAGGGTCGAGGCGATCAGAATCGAGAGTGGAATCCACCGCGCCGCTGCTCAGGTAAGAAAACGCGAAGAGCGACTCCCAAGCTGACTGGCCCACCGACGGATCCGTTTGATCCGCTTTCGCTATCAGGGCTCCAGAGGCGTGCTCGATCAACCACGCAGGATCGAGGGACTCGACGGGCAGCTCGTTGTCGCCGAAACCCAAATTCAGGAGAACTGCGGTGGCATCCTTTGCCGTCATGGCGCCACGAAGTGGAACTCCCTCGCGGCGGCGGACTTCGCCCTCGTAGGGATTTTCACGCAGCAGTGCTTCAAAGGTCGGGAAAAAGCGTTCGGCCGCCGCAAACACCGCGATCAGATCGTCTCGTCGTCGGACTCCCAGAGGAGTCACGACCGAGAGTTGCTCCAACTTAAGCGCGGCTCCCGGCGACCAAAGCGCAGTTCCATCGCCCCTCAATTCCGAATAAGCAGCCGCCAGCGAATCCATCTCAGGGCGCTCTTCCGCCGACCAGGAATCCGACGGGCGCGGGGCCTCGCTGTCAAACGGGCGAGCCGGAATCGGCGGATTCTTCGGCCCCAACGGAGCGGGCAAAGCCTCTTCCGCGAGAATCTTCTCGATGCGATGGATCCGCTCTTTGATCCTGCCGGGGAGAGCACCCTTGGTCGTGATGCTGCCTAGGGCCTTCTTCAACGCTCCCGCCTGGAGCGTCAGCGCGCTGATGCCATCGGCACGCGCGGGATTGGGGAGCGAAGCGAAAATCTCATAGTCTGCGAGATAGCCTTGCACGAGAGGCTTCGCGTCCCCCATCCAAGCAAGCTCAGGCGGCGGAGAGGCTGATGCAAACGCCGCGAACCACGCCTGGCTCTCTTCGAACTGCCCCATCTGCCAAGTCTTCAGCCCGCCCACCAGGCAGCCCAGAGCATCCACTGAGTCGGGCGGCCAGTCTTCCTCCCGGAATACGGGCGGCAGCTCGTCACTGAAGCGTGGACCCGCTTTCTCAAAAAATCGCCATTCGCCGGAGGGCGCTTCATTTGCCGCCAGAGCGATCTCGGTGACCGCTCGGAAGGTATCTCGCGACTCCCGCTCGCGCCCTTCCAGCAACAAGCTTATTCCCTGAAAAAACAGGCTCCAGCGCCGCGTCGCTAGCGCCAGATCTGAACTCCCCGCCAGCTCGGAAAACGTGTCTGCGACCTGATCGAAATCCCCCCGAAAAAGCCGCTGGCGGGCTTTCAGAAACGCTTCGTTTCGGCGATTTTCCCCAGCGGCGATCACCCGTTCCTCACCGGGGATGCCGATTCCCGGTCCTTCATTCGTCGATGGGGAGGGGCCGAACCCTTTTACGAGAATAACGACAAGGATCGTGACTAAAGCGGCCGCGACCAAGCCCAAATAGCCGCGCTGACGCCGGGGCAAGGTGCGGAGACCAGCAGCTTTGCCTTCTCTTTTTTTCACCTCGATCGCCTCGATGCCTCGGAGGATTTCCGGATAACTCGCCGGGCGGTCAGCCGGGGTATAGGCCATCATTTTCTCCACCAAAGCGACCGTCTCGGCGCTGACTCCCCGGGCTGCCTTTCGGAGACTGATCGGTTGACGCTTGATCGCGATCAGGTCATCCAGCGAGGCGGTGTTGGCTTCAAAAGGCGGTTTACCAGCGAGAGCGTGGAAAAGGGTGGCCCCGAGGCTGTAGATGTCTCCCTGGAAGGTATCGGCATCCCCGACCAGCTTCTCCGGGGGCACATAAAAGGGAGTGGCCCAGAGCTCCTCATTTTCCTCCGCGCCCCCTTGCTGGACCGCGAGGCCGAAATCGACCAGCTTGGTCACCCCGCCCGCCGTGACCAGCATGTTGCCCGGCTTGATGTCGCGATGGATCAGATTCGCATCCATGGCCGCCTGGAGTCCGCAAGTCACGTCGTGCGCGATCCGCAGGACCTGCGCCTCCGCGATGGCTCCCGAGCGATTGATCGTATCTTCGAGACTGGCGGCCTCGACCAACTCCATCGCGATGAAAAAATACCCGTGATCTTTGCCGACAGTGAAGACCTTGACCACGTTCGGATGGATGATCGCCGCCGTCAGCTTGGCCTCCCGCTCGAACTTGGCGGTCAGGATCGCGTCTTGACTGAGCGACTGGTGCAGCACCTTGAGCGCGACATCTCGCCCGAGGGTGCAGTCCACCGCGCGGAAGACCCGGCTCATACCGCCCTCCCCAACAAGATGGAGGATCTCGTATTGCCCCATCGTCGTACGGACTCGCACCGACGCCTCGCAGTGGGGACAGGTGATCTTCGAGAAAGGAGCCAACGCGGAGACGTCCAGTGCCCCCTGGCATTCGGGGCATCGGTTTACCAAAGGTTCTAAGTCAGGATCAGCAGTCATGCTCGGCGGCGGAGTCGCCCACTCTCGGAGCGGCGCGAGACCTGCGAGTGTATCGCCGCCCCCCGGCAGGTCCAGCCAAAACCACGGGGTCCGCAAACTTTTGCTCGGGCTTCGGCGGGCGCTTTTGCCTGGGACATCCAAAAACTCGCCCTCCCCTGGCAGCCTGTCGGACTTATCCCGCCCGGCAGCGAAAATCGGGGATTCGGCCCGAATTTCCCCTCGTCTTCGTCATTTGTGCTCACACAAACTCCTCAAACTCATGAAAATTCTGACTCGAACCCCAATTCCCTCCCTCAGACGCTCTAAGTCCGACAAGCTCCTAGCTATTTCGCCCCGGAACAGTTGCGGGATCGTCCGTGGAGTCTAAACTGAGTCTCCATGGGAAATGATCCTACATCCGAAAGCCGCCCCGTTGCGGTCGGTCCCTACCAATTGGGCGGCGAGCGCCCTCTCTTCATCCTAGGACCTTGCGTAATCGAGTCCGAATCCTTTATCCGGGCCATCGCGCCGGAGATCAAAGGCATCACCGACGCCATCGATGTCGATCTCGTATTTAAAGCGAGTTACGACAAAGCCAACCGCAGCTCCGTGAAATCCTTCCGCGGGATGGATTGCGAAAGTGGTTGCGCCCTGCTGGCTGAGATCGGTCGCGAACTCGGCGTGCCCGTCACCACAGACGTCCATACTGCCGCCGAAGCCACCCTGGCCGGGAAATACATCGACGTGCTCCAAATCCCCGCCTTTCTCTGCCGACAGACGGATCTGCTTGAGGCGGCAGCCGCCACAGGACGAGTCGTGAATGTGAAAAAAGGCCAATTTCTCGCGCCGTGGGACGTTCCTAACATAGCCGAGAAGCTCCAGGCCTTCGGTTGCGAGAACTACTTCATGACCGAACGCGGCACCAGTTTTGGCTACAACAATCTTGTGGCCGATATGCGATCAATTCCCTGGATGCAGGAGGCCGGCCTGAAAGTGGTCTTCGACGCGACTCACTCCGTGCAACGCCCCGGCGGTCTCGGAGCCACCAGTGGCGGGGACGGACGCCTCGCTCCGGTGTTGGCCCGGTGTGCCGTCGCGGCGGGATGCGACGGTATTTTCATGGAGACCCATCCCGACCCGGCCAAGGCCTTCAGCGACGGGCCGAACCAGGTGCCGCTCGACCAATTGCAGGGAGTCCTGACCCAATTGCGCGACATGTTCCGCCTCGTCCGCGGATTGCCGATATGATGTTCCGCACCTCTAGCCTCCCGCTCTGCCTCGCGGCGACCCTGCTGGCGGCCCCCGCCGGTCCGCTGTGCTCGCCCGAATTGCTCGCGCAGGACGCCCCGGCGATCAAATCGGCGATCAACTCCGCCCTCGACCCAGGGGATGCGGAGCAACTCGGTGCCGGACTCCTTCAGGCCGCCCTCCCACCGGAAGTGACGAGCCTGTTCCCCATCGGTCGCGCCTTCAAAGGAGTCTCCATCCCCTCTTATCAAGGCACCGAACTGCGCTCCGTCATGCACGCCGAAGTCATCACCAGGGTCGATGAGCAATACCTCGACCTCGTGAAGCTCGTCATTTCGGTGTTTAATTCCGCCGGAGAACCAGACACCACCATCTCCATGGATGAGGCCGCTTATGACCTCGTGCTCGGCGAACTCCGCAGCAAGACCCCCGCCACCATCGCCCAGGCCCAATTCACCCTCACCGGGGAGACCATGATCTTCGACGCCGCCAGCCAGGTCAGCCGCCTCGTGGGCAACGTCCGGCTCGTCATCCCCGACATCGATTCCATCGCCCAATTCGGCCCCGCGCTCCCCGTAGGAAAATAATCTCCACACATTCCTCTACTCCTTTGCTTCTCTACTCCTCTCCCATGAGAACCCTGCCCGTATTTGCCGCCCTCATCGGCCTCTGCCTCGTCCCATCCCTGCCCGCTCAGGAGACCACCGTGACCGAGGAGATGGAGGCCAAAGCCCGAGCCCTGCTCGATGATCCGCGGGTGCGCAACATGTTCCGCTCCGTCGAAGAGAACCCGTCCGCCATCGCCGACTCGCTTGGCGCTGACTCCGACGACGTCGTTCGGGAAGCCACCCGCAAGTTCCAGGAGTCCCAAACCAGCGGATCCGTCCCCAATCTGGATAAGGTCAAGGGAATGGACACCCCCGAGAACCGGGCCAAAGCCCAGAGCCTGGCGGAGAAAGCCATGTCCACCCTCAGTCGGATGGCTCCGGGTGCCTCGAACGATCCCAATGAAGTGCCTGCGACCCGTCCAGCTCCGAAGCCCGGCGACACACCGCTCGCACCACCCGCCGCCGCCGCACCACCCGCCGCCGCCGCGATCCCCGACGCGCCCGCATTGCCCTCGCCGGTTCCCACAACGCCCGCTCCCGCCGTCCCCGATGCCACCTCGGCGCCCTCCACTGTCATGCAGGAAAGCGTCGTCGCCCCCGTCGCGAATGAAGGCCCCACCGTGCCCCGCATCCCCACCACTCCCGGTCTCAACACTGGCGAAGTCCCGGCTCCCCAACCGCTCGCCCAGAAGTATTCCCATCAGGCAGGTCCCACCCAGTCCCCCGGAGGCGACTCAGCCCACATGACGATCACATCGAACGAATCCGTCATGGACACCATCGGCAAGGTCATGACCTTCCAAGGCAACGTCGTCATTACCCATCCACATTTCGAAATCAAGTGTGACAAGCTTGAGATGACCCTCGCCGAAGGTCTCGACCTTAGCGGCGCCGAGAAAAGCAGTTCTGCGGGTGGTGACTCCCCCTTTCGCAAAGCCATCGCCTCCGGTGGACGAGTCGAGATCCGCCGCAACAGCCCCGATGGCAAAACTCAGGTCGCGATGGCTCGCCGGGCCGAATACGACGCCGTCACCAAAGACATCATCCTCTCCGGCGGGCCGCCCTACATCCAGGATGGCGACCGCTTCGTGGAAACCAACTCCGCCGATGCCCAAATCATCATGCGCGGCAACGGCAAATACGAAGTCCGCGGCGAACGTGGCCGTATCGTCATTCCCGTCGACAAAGGTGACACCGGCGAAGCCTTCAGCCTTGGCCCGAAAATCGGCGGCTAATCCTCGATCCTTTTTTCCCGCTGCCCTCCACTGGCCGTTTCCATGAGCTATTCCGACGACCGCACTCCCCTTCCACCTCCTCAGGGGCGATCCACCCCTCCTCGCGGCTACTCCGACGAATTGGCAGATAGCCAGCCTCTCCCGACCCGTCGTCCCACGCCTGATGGAGGCGGACTTCCTCCCCGCCGTCCCGCTGCGGCCGAGTCCTCAGTCCCGCTCAAAAACGTTGATCTGCGCCGACCTCGCACTCCCCCGAGCGCCCGGCCCACCATCATCGACGACGACGAGCTTTCGATCTATGGAGAAGAGGTTCCCGATTTTTCCGGGACCGAGATCCGCCTGCGTGAGGCACCAGTGCCCGATCCAGCGCCGCCGCAACGCCGCCCCGACCCCGCTCCGCAACAAGCACCCCGGCCAACTCCCTGGCAGACACCTGCCCCCGCTGCCTATCAGCCCCCCCTCCCCGCGCCCACCCAGCAACCCGTGGCTCAGCGACCCGTGGCCCAGCCGACCCAAGCGCCACCAACCAGGACGCAACCACAACCGGCCCCGACTCGCCCCGCCCCCACCCCGTCGGCCCGCGAAGACGCACCCTCGAAATACGCCCGACCCGTTTCTACCGGCGAACCGCGCACCTTCTCCGCCGACTCCTCCCTGCGCCCTGCCGCCACCGGGGAACTGCTCCTCAACACCTTCGGTCTCGTCAAAACCTACGATGGGCGCACCGTGGTCAAAGGCGTCGATATCAACGTTCGCCGCGGCGAGATCGTCGGCCTGCTCGGCCCCAACGGCGCGGGCAAAACAACCAGCTTCTATATGATCGTCGGACTCGTTCCGCCGAATGCGGGTCAAGTGCTATTCAACAACCAGGACGTGACCAACATGCCCATGTATCAGCGGGCCCGTCTCGGCATGGGGTATCTTCCACAAGAGGAGTCCATTTTCCGCAAACTCACCGTCGAGGAGAACCTCATGGCCGTGATGGAGACCCTCCCGATCCCCCGCAAGGAGCGAATCACCCGCTGTCAGGAGTTGCTGGAGCGCTTCGGCATCACTCACATTCGCAAAAACATGGCCCTGACCTGCTCGGGGGGCGAAAAGCGCCGACTCACCATCGCCCGCTCCCTCGTCACCCGGCCGAACCTGCTCATGCTCGACGAACCCTTCTCCGGGGTCGATCCCATCGCGGTGAACGAAATCCAGGGCATCGTCGAAGACCTTCGGAAATCGGGCCTCGCCATTCTCATCACCGACCACAACGCCCGTCAGACCCTCGAGCTGGTGGACCGCGCCTACCTGATCTATGAAGGGAAGGTTCTTCGCGAAGGTACCCGGGATTTCCTCATCAATGACCCCGTCAGCCGCGAGTTGTATCTCGGCGACCGTTTCACGATGTAAGTCTCTTATGTTGAATGATCCTGCCTTGGGAAAACTTCATTTTTCGCACTCTGAGCTTGCCAAAGACCGCTCCCATCTGGCATCATTTCAGCTTCTGCTAGTCTCGTAATTTTGCGAACCGCAGAGCCCCACAAGTTATGCAAGTCACCAACGTCAACCTCCCCATCATAGTCACCGGTCGCCACGTCTCCGTAACCGAAGCGATGCGCGAATACGCCCAGAAGAAAGTCTCCGGCTTGCACCTCGATTACCCGAAAATCATCGAGGCCAAGGTGCTCCTCAATGTCGAGCAAGACCGCCACATCGCCGAGATCATCCTTTTCTGCGCAAACCACATCGTCATCGAGGCCGATACTACCACGCCCGACATGTATGCCTCGATCGACGAGACCATCTCCAAGATCGCCCGGCGCATGCGCAAGCACAAAACCCGGATGCTGAAAAGCCACCGACCCAAGCGGGACAAAGCGATCCGACACATTTCCGAATCCGTCTTCTCCTCCATCATCCCCGAAGAGCCTGAGACCGACCACGAGCCCGTCATCATCCATCGGGAGAATTACAAAATCAAACACCTCTTCACCGACGAAGCCATCATGGACATGGAGATGAACGAGAAGCCCTTCATCCTCTTCCACGATGCCAAGAGCGACAAACTGGCCATCCTCTTCCGTCGCGAAGACGGCGACTACGGCCTGATTCCCGCCGAAGAGTGACCAACCCTTACAAAGCCATCAATGAGCGCGGGCATCCCGCCCGTGTCTCAAACCCAGTAAGCATCCAACGGGGTTAGGTCCACCATCCAACAGGGTTAGGTCCACCATCCAACAGGGTCAAGTAGCCGCGAGCGTGCGCGAGTGGTTCGCGCTACGGTGCATCCACCTTCCATGCAAGCACCTCTCCCCCGACCGGTTGGTCCCGGCGCCCGCCTCGCCGTGATCGCCCCGTCGGGTTCCTTCGATGCCGAAACCTTCGATGAGGGGCTGGCCTGGGTGCGCACCCGCTACGAAGTCACTCTGCGCCCTGACATCTACACTCGTAGCGGATACTTTGCCGGAGACGACGCCCGTCGGCTCGCCGAACTGACCGACGCCATCGCCGACCCGTCCATTGATGCCATTGTTTGCGCCCGGGGCGGCTACGGAGCCACCCGCTTGCTACCCGTTCTCTCCCTCGGTCCCATCTCCATGGCGAACAAAACCCTGGTCGGCTTCAGCGACATCACCGCGCTTCACGCCGCCTGGGCCCGCGCCGGAGTGCGCTCCCTCCATGCCCCCATGATCGCCGCCCTGGCGCGGGCCGATGAGGGACTCCGTGCTCTTTGGATCTCCGCTTTGGAGGAACCTGAGCAATCTTCCACCTGGGAACTCACTCGGCTGGACCGGGGCCAGGTCGGCAGCGCCAGCGGTCCGGTCCGGGGTGGAAACCTCGCCGTGCTTACCGCTCTGGTCGGCACGCCCTACTTTCCGCCGCTCGACGGGGCCATCCTGTTCCTCGAAGACGTCGGCGAGCGTCCTTATCGCATCGACCGCATGCTGGTGACCCTGCGCCAGGCAGGAGTCTTTTCCAAACTCGTTGGCATCGTTCTGGGAGCCTTCACTGAGAGCGAACCCGGCAAAGACGGAGTCACGATCGAGGATGTCTTCGCCGATCACTTCGGCGACGCCCTGTATCCAGTGCTCAGCAGCTTCCCCGCCGGACACGTGGACCACAACGAACCGATCTGTTTGGGGGCACCCGCTCGGATCGAAGGGACGCAATTCAGTTTTTAGACCCTTGGCGAACCGCACGCCGAATTGTATGATCGACCCTTTCCCCCCAACTCTATGAAACGCTTCTGGTATCCTCTCATCCCCCTTCTTGTCCTCTGCGTCGCACTCGTCCCCCTGCTGCGAGCCGCCTCCACGCCGCGTAAGATCCTTTTCTTCACCAAGTCGAGCGGCTTCGAACATTCCGTGATTTCCTGGAAGGATGGCCAACCGAGCGTCGCCGAGAAAGCCCTCCTTGAAATGGGGAACTCACGCGGCTGGGAATTCACCTTCTCCAAGGACGGATCGCTCTTCAGCCCCGAATATCTCGACCAGTTCGACACCGTCATGTTCTACACCACCGGTGATCTTTGCACCCCCGGAACCGATGGCCAACCACCGATGACCCCCGTCGGCAAACAAGCACTTTTTGACTACGTCAAACGCGGCAAAGGATTCGTCGGAACTCACTCCGCCAGCGACACCTTCCATACCAACAACGAGAAGGACAAAGGCCCTGACCGATACCTGAATCATGGCGAAAAGGCAGATGCCTATGTCCGCTTCCTCGGTGGAGAGTTCATCAAACACGGCAAGCAGCAAACAGCGAAAAACACCGTGACCGACCCCGGTTTCCCCGGCTTTGCCAAGATCGGCTCCGAGTATGGTTTCATCGAAGAGTGGTATTCCCTCAAAGACTTCACCCCCGACATCCACGTCCTCAGTGTGATCGACGCTCCGTCCATGGAAGGTGCTGAATATGACCGCCCTCCCTACCCCAGCACCTGGGTCCGGAAAGAAGGCGACGGTCGCGTTTTCTACACCGCGATGGGACATCGCGACGACGTATGGACCAATCCGATCTTCCAGGACATCCTGGTCGGCGGCATCAGTTGGGCGCTGGGCGATGCTCAAGCGGATGTAACCCCCAACCTGGAAACGACCGCTCCCGGTGCCATGACCAACCCGCCGTATGTGGAGCCGAAACCGGCCCCGGCTCCGAAGGCCGCGCACGCGAAGGCTAATTGATCTTTGCCTCGCTGCGGGTCTCCCCCAGATCCTCCGAAGGCGTCTTGAAGACGACATATTTCGTTTTCAAGAATTCCACGATCTCGACAAAGCCGACCCAACGCGGGTCATCCCAACGATCGGGGTTGCCTTGCAGGACCAGCGCTTCGCGAGCCCCCGCCTTGGCTTCGTAGGTAGCGTTGCACTTAGGGTTTCATGTCTGCCGCGAGTGCAAGACCGCAGTCAATTCACGGCGGGTTGAGAAAGTCACACCCGCAAATTCATATACCCGCCATCCAGATTATAAGTCTGTCCTGTCACGTAGGCCCCGTCTTCGCTGCACAAAAACAGCGCCAGCTTTGCCACCTCGTCGGGCCGCGCCATTCGGCCGATCGGCTGGACTGCGGAAAGCTTGGCGAACATTTCATCGCGATTGTCAGGATAATTCTTCGCCAAATATCCATCGACAAACGGGGTGTGTACCCGCGCCGGACAGATCGCATTACACCGGATTCCCGACGCCAAATAATCCGCAGCGATCGAGTAAGTCATCGTTTGCACCGCTCCCTTGCTGGCGGAGTAGGCGAAGCGATCCTTCAGCCCGGTGATCGCGGCGATACTTGACACATTGAGGACCACGCCCCCGCCGGCCTCAACCATGCGCGGGAGCACCGCCCGCAAGCAGAGATAGACCCCTTTGACGTTCACCGTCATCACCCGGTCGAAGTCGGCTTCCTCCGTGGTCGTCGCGGTGCCGATATGGGCGATGCCCGCGTTGTTCACCAGCACACCAATAGGGGCGTCTTCCGACGCTGCGGCCACCGCTCGCTCCACCGAATCCCGATCCGAGACATCGCAGAGATGAACTTTGGCAAAGCCACCTGCAGCCATGATCGACTCGGCCGTTTCCCGAGCCGGTGCCTCGTCACGATCAAAAATCGCCACCTTGGCTCCGGCGGCGGCGAAGGATTCCGCGATGGCGCGTCCGATTCCGGAGCCACCTCCGGTGATGATGGCGGTCTTGGGGGCAAGTGAACTCATGGCCGGGATTGTGCGGCAAGCTCCCCTGAGGGGCAATGTCTTTCCTCCACGGGAGGCCGATTCGCGCCAGAAATCTTCTTCCGCAGCGCACCGAAGGCAGGTCATCTTCTCAGAAGCCCACTTTATGAACCCAAGTCACGCCATCTCCCGCCGCCATGCCCTCGGGCAACTCTCGACCCTGAGTGTTGCCGCCATTTCAGGAACCTCCGCTTTCGCAGCATCACCCGCCAAACCTCTGCGAGTCGCCGTGATCGGCCACACCGGACGCGGTGACTACGGCCACGGTCTCGATACGATGTGGAGCCACCTCCCCGAGACCGAATTGGTCGCCGTTGCCGATGTGAGCGACACCGGACTAAGCAAAGCTCTCGGCAAGCTGAGCCTCAAGCCTGAGCAAGGATTCGCCGACTACACCGCGATGTTGAACCAGGTAAAGCCCGACCTAGTCGCCATCGCCACCCGCCACGTCGATCAACATCGCGACATGGCCGTAGCCGCCGCCAAAGCCGGGGTAAAAGGCATCTACATGGAGAAACCATTCTGCCGCGATCTGGTCGAGGCTGACGACATCATCGCCGCCTGCGAGGCCGCCGGCACTCGTCTCGCTCTGGCTCATCGCAATCGTTACCACCCCGCCCTGCCTCGGGTGCACGAACTGATCAAAGACGGGAAAATCGGGCAACTGCTCGAAATCCGCACCCGCGGCAAAGAGGACCAACGGGGCGGACCGCTCGATCTTTGGGTGCTCGGTTGCCACTTGTTTAATCTCGCCACCCACTTCTCAGGGGAACCCATCGCCTGCGCGGCTCTCGCTTATCAGAACGGCCAACCCGCCACCCCGGCAGATCGCATCGAAGGATCCGAGGGCGTCGGACCTCTCGCCGGGAATGAAGTCCACGCCCGCTTCGAGACCAGCAGCGGAGTGCCCATCTTTTTCGACTCCCTCCAAAATGCCGGGGTCAAGGAGAGCGGCTTCGGCGTGCAACTGATCGGCACCGAAGGTGTCATCGACTTCCGGATCGACGCTGAACCGCTGGTTCATTTCAAAGCCGGCAGCCCCTTCCGACCTACTGGAGACATGTCCGAGTGGATCCCCGTTACCAGCGCCGGCCTGGGACAACCCGAGCCACTCACCGACATCCGTGATCGGGTCGGTGGCCACCTCGACGCCGCGCGTGATCTGATGGCCGCAATCCGGGACAAGCGCGATCCTCTTTGCAGCGCACGCGACGCCCGCGTCACCGTGGCCATGATCCTTGCCGTATTCGCCTCCCACAAGCAGGGTGGCGCGAGAGTCGCACTTCCGATGGAGTCAGGGGAAAACCCCTGGGTGGACTGGGAGTGAGGTGCCGTCAACACTCGTGGAACAACAAAAGCAGTTACTCCACACACAAGACGTCACAGCGGAATCGATATGATCTCGCCTTTCTGCGGGACGGGATATCCATGCTCAAGTGCGATTTGTGGATCGTCACCCTGGTGGCCGAGAACGAGAAGCCCTTCAGCGCGTAAGTTGATCCGAGCGTCTCTCACGCGTTTCATCGGATCTTTCTGGCGAGCCACTGTTTCAATGGCAACACGAGGTATGATTCGGCCTTGGACAAGCCTGAGCAGCTCGTCAATGCGTGCTTGCCCGCTTCGATGTGATAGGATCCGGGAGAGTGTTTCATGTGGTAGAGTCGCCAAAAAATTTATCGGCAAGTCCCCTCCTTCAACGATCCATCGAATCTTCATTTTCCCGGCAGCACTAATGGAAACCTTTCGGTCCCGGTTCTGCCCTGTTCGAAGATTTTCTTTATCGGCCCGAATCAGCCCAATCCAGAACTTCGACTTGTCATCGTCAATTCTTACGAGCAAGCACAACTCATTGATTGCTTCCTGGGGAATCATCCAGTCCTTGAGAACCGTACATTTGATGTCAACCTCAACGCCTTCGATTCTGGTATCGAGGCGGTCTCCATCTGCCAACTCGAATTCAAATTTTAACAGGATTTCGACTTTTGTTCCAATATACGTTTTTTCGGTTTTTTCCAGAGAAGCTACCGACCATCGACCTGTCCTGATACCGTCAATCACTTCATCCAAAGCACGGCGAAGAACTTGAGCTGCCTGTTCCGCGAACCCTTGCCGCCTCAAGAAGAACTCAAGAACCGAGCCCATTTCCAAATCCGAGGGTGAAAGGAATAAATGAGGCATAAACAACCTTTCTAAATTCACCGTAAGACCCGCCACCAGACTAAATCTCAACTCAGTTTCGATTGCAACGGAACAATCGCAGAACTACTGCCCGTATTGATCGCTGCAAATACTTTCCGTGCCACTGCAAATGCTACCGGCGGGGGGAATGCATTTCCAATCTGCCGGTAGGCAGCGGTCTTCCCACCACAAAACTCCCAGTCATCCGGGAATCCCTGAATTCGCGCCGCCATCTGAATCGTGAGTTTTGGCATTCCCTCGAATCCGCAGGGCGGCGGATTGTCTGCGAGCGACTTTCCGTCCACCCCTAGACTGGCCCAGGCCTTCTTCGCACGGGAAGGTCCCAGGTCGGCGCCGCCATGCTTCTTGGATCCTCCGACGAGAGTGGGCGCAATTTCATTCGCTTGACCTGCCCATGCTAGAGCGCCCTCCCAACCGTCACTCGCCATAAGGTCAACAAGGGCTTCGCCTACTGTCGGTGGAGCAATCCCCTCAGCCATAGGAAACGGCGGGAAGAAACCATGAGCCAAATCATTTCGCAGAGCAACCACGACAACCCGCGGGCGCAACTGCGGCACTCCATAATCTGAAGCATTTACGAGGTGCCAGCTCGTTTCATATCCCAAACGCTGGAGCTGGAGCTTTAGTTCGAGCCTGTAGTCCGTGAATACTGCATCGAGAAATCCCCGGACATTCTCAAGAATCACCGCTTTAGGAGAACACTCGGCAACAAGACGCAAAGCTTCTGGAAATAAATCACGTTCATCCGCTGCGCCAAGCTGTTTCCCCGCCTTTGAAAACGGCGGGCAAGGAACCCCTCCAGCAAGAAGGTCCACATCGTGAAACCCAGTTGCTGAAAAGTCTCTCAAGTCGCACTCAACCACATTCCATTCCGGCCGATTATGACGCAAGGTATTGCAAGCATGAGCATCCAATTCCACATGGGCGAGGGCCTTGAATCCCGCTCGCTCCAAACCGAGTGCTTGCCCTCCCCCGCCTGCACACATCTCGATGCAACTGAGCGAACTCTTCGAAAATAAAGATTCTGGCTTCATACAATGGATCAAGTGAACAGCTTTTCTAGCGAATATCAAGCCTTCACAAAGGATAAACTACCTCTCTAACTCCTCAATTGCGGTGGCGTTTTCAATTGTCACGGTATCCCTCAGGCGTCAGAATCGCGATCCATGAAAATCCCCACCATCCTCACCCTCACAGCTTTGCTGCTGTCCTCGGCAACGCAAGCACAGCCGAGCGCCGCCCCCGCAGCGGCTCCGCCTCAAGCTCCCGCCGCTCCCGCCGCTCCTGCGCCTACCTTCACCCTTCCCACTCAAAAGGCCGACGTCCCTGCTCAAAAATACGACAACAAAACCGGCGAAGTGAGCGTCGGATTCCTGGCAGCGCACGAAAGATTCGTCGCAATTGCCAAGGAGGGCTCTACCCAACTCCTCTTCCTCGGCGATTCGATCACAGCGGGGTGGGGTGGACAAAAGGCCATCTGGGACGCTGCTTTCGGAGCCTACCAACCCGCCAATTTCGGCATCGGCGGCGACCGCACCCAACACGTGCTCTGGCGCATCACCAATGGTGAGCTGGACGGCATCAAACCCAAAGCAGTTGTGCTGATGATCGGGACAAACAATGCCGGAGCCGACTCGGCAGAAGATATCGCCAAAGGCATCACGGTCATCGTCGAGACGATCCGCGAAAAACAACCTCAGGCGAAGATCCTCCTTCTCGCAGTGTTCCCCCGAGGCGACAAGCCCACGGGCAAATTGAACGCTGCCAATACGAAGCTGGTCGAAGTGAATTCCACTATCGCCAAACTGGACGACGGCAAGAACATTTTCTTCATCGATATCGGCACCGCCTTCCCTCTCGCGGATGGTGCCCTCAGCGCGGAAGTAATGCCAGATTTCCTTCACCTTTCCCCCGTCGGCTATCAGATTTGGGCAGACGCCATCGGTTCGAAGCTTGCGGAGTTGATGCAATAGAGGGCGGCTCCCCCGGGGACTTCCGAAATCAAGCCCCCGGTGGAATTGATTTAATCAGCCAGAACGAGGAACCAGAACGAGGCGATCACTCACCACCACGCCGAAGAGCGCCAACATCTTGAAGTAGTTCTACAAACGCAAGGGCATCCCCCGCCGTCCGTCCAGATGCATTGCTGCAGCGAGGAGCATCCGTTTCAGAGCGGACGATTCAAGTCTCGCCGACGCCTTGCAGAACCTTATCGTCCCTCCGATGGCTGCTCCGATGAAAGCGGATGATCAAAATCCCCTCCCAGCGCCAAGTAGAGATCGACCCGATTTTGCAGAAGCTCCAACTGGGTCGCATACAAAGCACTTTGGGCGTCGAAGGCCCGTCGCTGGCTTTCCAACAGGGTTATGATGTCCACCAAACCCTGTTCATACTGGCCTAGACTGAGGTCTTCGGCCCGACGTGATTCGGTCGCCGCCGTGCGCAATGCCTCTTCTTGAGCCGCCAGATACCGTTCCCCCGACAAGGCGGTTTCCACCTCTCGGAAGGCATTCAAAGCGGTCGAAGCATAGGACTCGATCAGCTCGTGCTTTTCGTGTTCATCGAGGCGAATCGCCGAGCGAAGGGCTCCACCCTGAAACAAAGGTCGGGTGAGATTCTCTCCTACGTTCCACACCATGTTCTGAATGTCGAAGATGTCGCCGATGTTGTCCGTCGAGGAGGTCCCGATCCCGCCGGTGATGCGCACGGCGGGCAAAAGCGCTTTCCGGCTGGCGACGAGTTCTTTCATCGCCGCATCGACTTGTGCCTCCGCAGCCAGAAGATCGGGGCGGCGCAAGAGCAATTCGCTAGGAAGTCCGGTCGGCACATCCCGCGAGAGACGCGGCATCCTCGCAATGTCTTCCATCTGCCCGGCGGGATATCGGCCTAGCAGCGTCTCTAAAGTCCGCCGTGAAGCATCAATCTGTCGCTGTTCTGACAAGACATTGCTGCGAGCCCGGGCGATGTCAGCCCGACTGAGGCTGATCTCCAGCGCCGTGCGATCATCGGCATCGCCGGCCTCCAACTTGCGGTCAAGAATGTCCAGATTGGTCCGCAAACTCGCGAGGGTCCGTTCAGCGAGGGCGATCTGCTGACGTGACTCCACGATTCCGAACGCGGTTTTGACGACGTTTGCGGCGAGCGACAGACGGGCGGCATTGTAGAGATTTGTCGCTGCATGGAAACGGTCCAGTTGGGCACCCTGTAAATTCCCGATCCGTCCCCAGAGATCAACTTCCCATGCAAAATCGAAGGAAAGAGCAAAATTGTTGGATCGCACGCTTTGGAAGGTCGCTCCCCGCAGTGCCTCGGAACGACTCGCCCCCATCCCAGCCGTTACCGAGGGAAAGCGATCTGCTGCCGTGCCGCGAACCTGCTCGCGAGCCTGCCCGACCCGGGCGCGGGCGGCATTGAGATCAAAATTCGCTCCGATCGCCTCGTCCACGAGCAGGCGAAGCTTCGGGTCCCCGAAATCGTCGAGCCAGCCCGTCACCGCCTCTCCCGGGATGGTCGGACCCCCGCCGGTCCAGCGCGTCGGCAGCGGCCCCACCGCCGCCGCAGGTTCCCGCAAGGACAACTCATCCCAGCGGCAACTCGAGGTCGCGCAAGCCAGCCCCAGTAAAAGAGCCACGCCATACCCAGGGGATCGAGGAATCGAACATGCCATCACCAGAGCAGCCATTCAGTTCACCCCATCGCTACGACGATTCCGCCGACCTCGCCGCGCGAGCCACACACCCGTTACGATTCCCAACACGAGCACGGCGGCTCCCGCCAAGGTCCACGGCCACTTGCCCGGCTCGGAAACAGGGGCTCCTTCCATTTGCGGAACGTCCGGGACGGCGCCCGCAATCGCTCCGCTTGCGGAAAGCTCAAAGGGATCTCCCTCCGTCAATCGGGCCAGTTCCAGGGGACGACTGTATTCCCCCGGCAGAATAACCTGCATTCGCCGCGACGGCTTTTTATCCTCGATCACCACCATCACCACAGCCATGGGGCAGCGGTTATCGAGATAAAGCATGAGCTTTTCCGCCGTGTCCCCGAATGTCCCCCGCTGGGTCGTCACGACTTGATGACGCTGAAGCTCCGCCGGAGTCGCTCCATCACTCATCTCGACGAGTTCAATATTTAGATCGGGCTTCTGCTCGACTTCGTCGATCATGACCGACAGAAACTCTTCGGCGAATTGACGGGCGGCGTCTTCCGGTGAGACTTCCGCGTTGAGTTCGGCATCCTCACTCGGAGCCACGTCCATGAACGCCTGCAACTCGTAGGTCCTCGCCACGGTGTCGATTGAAGTCGCCAGTTTCGCTGCCGTCACTTTGTGCGCCCAACCAAGGCTTGGAAACCAGAGCACCGCCAGTGCCACTGCGAGAGAGCAGCGACCGAGGCAAGTCTTCGTATTTCCAATCAAGTCGCGATCCATGGGCCGAGAGCCGCACGCTAGCGCGACGAGACGCTTTTGCATCCTCCCATTTGCGGATTTTCCACCCAGTGATATCCGGCGGCGAACAAAAAGCGCCGCCAGGGAGTGCCCCGCCCCGATGGCCTCTCCCGCGATTGCGCCACCCGGATCACGCCCTCGCTTTCGGCTTGCTAGGCAGAGCCCCTTGTGGTGAACTCTACTCTAGCACCCTTTATGAAAAACGAATCCCCCCGCTCGCTGGATCGCCGTCGCTTTCTCGGCACCACCGCCAAAGCCACCGCACTCACTGCGGCAGCGGCAGCACTGGCTCCCACCCTGCGCGGAGCGGGCATCGACCCGAGTCAGAAAATCAAGGTCGGCTTCGTCGGCACCGGCGGTCGCGGCACCGGCGCAGCTCTGCAAGCGCTCAGTGCGGACGACAATATCGAACTGCATGCCGTCGCGGATGTGTTCCCGGAACAAATCAAGCTCTCCCTGGAGAATCTCAGCAAAGACAAAAGCCTCGAAGGCAAATTGAATGTCGCTCCGGAACGCCAGTTCATCGGACTTGACGGCTACAAGCGGGTGATCGACAGCGGGGTCGATGTGGTGATTCTGACGACCACTCCGGGATTCCGCCCGCTCCATCTCCGGGCCGCGGTGGAGGCTGGAAAACACGTGTTTGCAGAGAAGCCGATGGCCGTCGATGCCGCCGGGGTTCGCCATGTGCAGGAAACGCTGAAAATGGCGGCGGACAAACCCTTGTCGATCGTGGCCGGCTTCTGCTGGCGTTACTCCCCCAGCCGCCGCGAGTGCTACCGAAAGATCATGGAGGAAGGTCTCATCGGCGATGTCGTGAGCGTCTATGCCACTTACTATTCCGGACACTCCAAGCCGCACCTTGATAAATCACTTCGTCTTGATGGAGTGAGCGACATCGAATGGCAAATTCGGAATTGGTATAACTACACCTGGCTGGGCGGCGGCGGACTCGTCGAACAAGCCGTTCACAGCGTGGATAAAATCGCCTGGGTGATGGGTGACCAACCGCCCCTGCGGGCGCGCTCCACCGGCGGCTTGGCTGCTCCGCAGTTGGGAGGCAATATCTACGATCACTATCACGTTGCTTTTGAGTATCCAGGTAACGTCTGGTGTCATTTGGGTTCCAGAAAAGCTCCCGGATGCACCAATGAAAATGCCGACTACGTCCGGGGCACCAAGGGCACCCTCATCATCGGCCGGGGCACCGATCCCTACATCGAAGACAACGATGGGAAAGTGCTGTGGCGCTACCGCAAACCCAAAGACGGCGAAGCCAACATGTATCAAGTGGAACACAACGAGCTGTTTCAATCGATTCGCAGTGGCAAATTCATCAATGACGGCGATCGCATGATCCGATCCACCATGATGGCGATCATGGGGCGCCAGTCGGCCGAGACCGGTCAGGAAGTTACCTACGACCAAGCCCTCGCGGCGGAAGAAGATTTGTTCCCCGGCGAGGAGAATATGATTTGGAAGCAGAGCTACCAGGCGAGTGGCCTCGCGGTTCCGGGAGTGACGACGATTCCGGGGATTGGGACGAAGGTTTGAAGAATTTGGGAGCCCACTCGCTCACGCTCGCGGCGACAAACGAATCCGCAAGCAGCCAGTAGCTGCGAGCGTGAGCGACTGGCCAATCCAATCAAGCCAGCAACTCCTTCACGACGTGTCCATGGACATCCGTCAGGCGGAAGTGCCGCCCCTGATAGAAGAAGGTGAGCTGCTCATGATCGATCCCTAACAAGTGCAAAAGAGTAGCGTGGAAGTCGTGCACGTGCACGCCGCCCTCCTCGACGTTATACGAGTAGTCATCGGTCTTGCCATGGACGTAACCGCCCTTGACTCCGCCTCCGGCCATCCACATGCTGAAGCAGCGAGGATGATGATCCCGCCCAAAACTGGTGCCGTTGAATTTGCCCTGACAGTAATTGGTGCGTCCGAATTCCCCGCCCCAGATCACCAGCGTATCGTCAAGCATACCGCGCTGTTTCAAATCGGTCACCAGAGCCGCTGAAGCCTGATCCGTCTGCTTGCACTCGGCTTTGATCCCGCCAGGAAGACCGCCGTGGTGATCCCAATCCTGGTGATACAACTGGATGAAATTCACTCCACGCTCGGCGAGGCGTCGGGCCATCAGACAGTTCGCCGCGTAGGTCCCGGGAGTCCGGGCCTCCTCGCCGTAGAGGGCAAAGGTGGCGTCGCTCTCCTGCGAGAGATCGGTCACATCCGGTATGGATGTCTGCATGCGAAAGCCCATCTCATATTGAGCAATGCGGGTCTCAAGGTCGCGATCCCCGGACTTGGCAAGCTGGACCTGATGAAGTTCCTCCAAACGGTCCAGCACGAGGCGTCGGGACTTGGCATCCACTCCGGCCGGATTGTTGAGATACAGCACGGCATCGCGGTCCGGGCGAAAACGGACCCCATCATGCTCGCCGGGAAGAAAGCCGCTGCCCCAAAGATTGCTGACGAGTGGTTGCCCCTTTTTGTCCTTGGTGGTGAGGACGACAAAGGAAGGCAGGTTTTCGTTGGTGGAACCGAGCCCATATGACAACCACGATCCGATGCTGGGGCGCCCGGAGATTTGCGATCCGGTCTGCATGTAAAGCACCCCGGGACCGTGATTGATGGCCTCGGTAAACATGGAGTTCACCACCGTGATGTCATCGGCGATGGCGGCGGTGTGAGGAAGCAATTCGCTAAACCAGGCTCCGGATTGGCCGTGTTGGGAAAAGGCGAAGGGCGACCCGACCAGCGGACGACTGGCCTGATGGCCGGACATGCCGGTGAGGCGCTGGCCCTTACGGACGGATTCGGGAAGCTCCTGGCCTTGCTCCTGGTTGAGACGTGGCTTGTAGTCAAGCAGATCCATCTGTGACGGGCCACCGGATTGAAAGAGGTAGATCACCCGTTTGGCGCGGGGAGATCCGGTCAAATATCGTGGAGCAGATGAAGCGGCGCTTGCCTCGCGCAACAGGCCGGCAAGCGCGATGCTGCCGAGCCCGGCGGCGGTTTGAGCAAGGGCGGTGCGGCGGGGAATCATTCTGTTTTTAGCGGTTTAGCGGTTTAGCGGGAATCGAAGCGAAGATGGGCGGAGCGAAGCGAAGTCAACGCGGGTAAGCGGTTGTTGCTGAACACTGAAAACTGAACCCTGAACACTTAATCACCTCTTCGTTGCACATTCATCGAAGTTAAAAAGAGCGCTAACGAGGGAGGTGACGGCGGCGATGCGCGGAGCGCTGGAAGCGTCAGGTGGGGGAGCGGAGCCAGTGGCGAGGAGTTCCGCTGCGGCCGTCGTATTCTCGGTGAAGTGGGCTTGTTGTTCCTTCAGGAGTTGTTGGAGGATTTTTGTTTCCTCGGGGTCGGGGAGGCGACTGGTGAGGCAGCGGAAAGCTTCGTGGATGATGACGTCATCGTTGTCGCCGTGGGCGCTCACAAGTTGAGTGGCAAGAACCCGGGCGGCTTCGACGAACTGGGTGGAGTTTAGAAACACCAGCCCTTGCAGAGGGGAATCGGTCTGATCAATCCTCACCCGACAGACCTCCCGCTTGGAGGCGTTGAGGGTGGTCATCAGCGGCGTCGGTCCGGTTTGTTTCCAATAGGTATAGAGACTGCGACGATAGAGTCCTGGGCCCTTGTCAGGATCGGAGGGCTTGTAGGACAGGGCGATATCGTATGGCTTCACGGATGGGCCGCCGATGGTGGAAACGAGAAGTCCACTGACCGCCAGCGCGTTGTCGCGGATCTGTTCGGCGGTGAGTCGCGGTGCCGGAAAGCGATAAAGCAGGGTATTTTCCGGGTCGCGCTCGACCAGTTCGCCGGTGGAAATTTCGGACTGTTGCCGGTAAGTGGCGGACAGAGCGATCTGCTTGAGTAGCCGATGGAGGTCCCAGCCATGACTTACGAAGTCGCGGGCCAGCCAATCAAGCAGTTCGGGATGAGTCGGCAATTTCCCTTGGCTGCCGAAGTCCTCCGACGTGGCGACGAGACCTTTGCCGAACATCATTTGCCAATAGCGATTCACGGTGACCCGGGCGGTCAGGGGATTGGCTTCGGAGACGGTCCAGCGGGCGAGACTGAGGCGGTCGGTCGCCGGGCCATCGGACGGAGCGGGCAGAAAGTGGGGCGTCGCCGGGGAGACTGCCTCGCCTCGGTTGTCGTAGGCACCGCGCAAGAGAAGATAGGATTGGAGCGGCTCGGGACGCTCGCGCATAACCATGATTTCGGAGATCTTCGCAACCAGCTCACTGCGCTGTTTTCGCAAAGCCGTCAGGGCTCCGAGGGATTCCACATGCGATGCGCTGCGACGTGAGAGGGTGACGGGATCGGCTGTGACTTCGGTCTGATCTGCGGCGAGTGCAGCCACTTCGGCAGGGCTCAGCTCTTCGCCAAAAACGAGGCAGTCATCGACGAGTCCGCCTTTGAAGCCGCGATCTCGCATCCGTTGACCGATGACGATATTGTCGCTGCCCCCACCGGTGATCTCGCGCGTGAGCCCGTCGCGGATCACTTCGAGAGCGAGCGCTTTTCCGTTGAGATAGACCTGCACCCCGGCGGCTCGGCGGGAACCGTCATAAGTGAAAGTGATGTGCTCCCAAGAATTGACCGGGAGCACTTCCTTGGCTCGAACGCGGAGAGCATTGCCCGGTTCGTAGTGGACGAGCCCGACCTCAAGATACCCATCAGTTAGAAGCAGTTCGTAACCCCGGCTCGCGGCGTCGGTCCACGCCTGCGAACGACTCAGGATGACGGACCGCTCGGAGATCTCAGGCACCTGGACCCAAAGAGCGATGCTGAACGGATCGTCCTGGGTAAAGTTGCCGAGCGGCAGGGTAAGGGCATCATCGCCACTGAGCTTGATCGCCTGCCCCCGCCGACCGGGAACGGACTCATTGGCGGCGGGACTGGTGGCCGGTTTGTCCGGGTCGATGGCGTTGGTGAGCTTGTCTGCGTCGCGTTGATCAAAGGAAAAAGCGGCGAGGGGTTTGGGAAGCGGGCTTGCCGCAGACGAAGCGCTCGGAGAAAACCCGGCGACGAGATCGGCCAGTTCAGACTCGGCCTTTTCGATGGCTGCTTCGACTTTGGCGAGTTGGGTCTTCTGATCCTCCGTCGGCAGCCACAGGGTCGGAGTAGGCACGGCCGGAGTGAAAAAGGAGTAGAGACCGCTTTCGTCGATGTTCGCGAAATAGGCCGAAAGACTGTAGTAGTCCTTCGCCGTCATCGGATCGTATTTGTGATCGTGACAACGGCTGCACTCCATCGTCAGTCCGAGAAAAGCGGTGCTGTAGGTGTGGAGGCGGTCGGAGACATATTCGACGCGGAACTCTTCAGGAACGCTGCCACCCTCGACCTTTTGGGGGTTAAGCCGGCAGAAGGTCGTGGCGAGGATTTGCTCTTGCGTGGCATCAGGGAGCAGATCGCCGGCGAGCTGCTCGACGACAAACTGGTCATAGGGCATGTTTTTCTGGAAGGCACGAATGAGCCAATCACGCCACGGCCAGACGCTGCGGTCTTTGTCCACCTGAAAGCCGTAGCTGTCGGAATAGCGAGCCACATCGACCCACTCCATCGCGAGTCGCTCTGCAGTCGCATCACTCGCAAGCAAGCGGTCAACGACACGATCATAGGCACCCGGAGCGGTATCCGCGAGAAAGGCGTCGAGTTCCGCCAAAGTTGGCGGCAATCCACCCAAATCGAAGCTGACCCGACGCAGCCATTTTTCCCGGGTGGTCTCAGGTGAGGCAGTCAGATGTTCTTGCGCGAGGCGGGCGGAGATGAAGGCATCGATCTCGCTATATCCCCAAGTCGCCGCAGGCACCGGCACGGCGGGCGGCAAAGGAACGAACGACCAGTGGACCTGATATTTTGCTCCTTGGGCGATCCAACGTTCGAGAGTTTTGATTTGCTCGGGCGTGAGTGATAGATTCGAATCCGCCGGCGGCATGAGTTCATCAGGATCGGTGCCGTGGAGCCGGGCGACGAGTTCACTTTTCGCCGCATCACCCGGCACGATGCCGAAATATCCCCCGAGATCGGCGACAGCATGCTCGTAGGTATCGAGGCGAAACTCTGACTTCTGATTCTTCGCGTCGGGGCCGTGACATTTGAAGCACTTGTCCGAAAGGATCGGGCGGACGTCGCGATTGAACTCGACGAGATCGGCAGCCGTGGACAGGCCCGCTCCCACCAGGACGAAAGAAAGGATGGCACGAAACAAAAACATGGTAGCGACAATCGAAGAACTCAGGAGGATATGTCTGGAGCAGGTCTAATCTCACGGACCTTTGCTCAAATATGAAGCACGCGATTGCGGATAACCCGACTTCCCCAGAGAGGTTGACGAAAACTTGGCTGACCGGAGTGGTGCGATCTCTGGTGCTCGATCACGAGGCCTTGACCCGTCCTCTGGCCCGCTGCGAGCTATCGGACTGTCGCGGGACTTGCTGTCACGACGGCGTGTATCTTGCCGATGACGAGGCTGACGCGATTGAGGAATTGGTGAGCCAATCCCGGGAGGAATTTTCGGCGCTGGGTGCGATACTTCCAGACGCATGCGTCATCTATGGCCACGAATCCGGAATCGCCGCCGGAAGAAAAACGGCCACGATCTCTGTTCCCCGCGACGTTCAGGCCGACGACTATCCGACGCATTTCCCGGCGACCCGCTGCGTGTTTTTGTTGCCCGACTCCCGCTGTTCTCTCCAAGTGATGGCCGAGCAGCGCGGCCTCCCGAAGTGGCACTACAAACCGGCGACCTGCTGGCTTCATCCGCTCAGCTTGCTGACGGAAGGCGGGCGGACTCCCGTGCTGACCTTGCACGATGAGGGCAGTGATCCGCAGAGCCGACTGGGCTATCCCGGCTTCGTGCCGCACACTCACTGCGGCCGCACCTGCGAGGGAGGGGCTCCGGCCGCAGAGGTGCTCGCGGAAGAACTGACCGCGCTCGGGGCGCTCGGCGGAAGGGACCTGCTCGGGGAACTTCGCGGAGCGGAACCTTGCTGATTCGATGTCGTGGCTCGCTCTCGCTTTGCTCTCAGCCTTCGTGCTGGGAATCTACGAATTGCTGAAAAAGCTGGCAGTGCGGGACAATGCCGTCTTGCCGGTGCTGTTCGCCGGCGTGCTGACCGGGGCGTTGGCGTGGTTGATCCTGCGCGGCCTCACTCCGCTGCTGCCAACATCGTGGCAACCGGGTCTCGCAGTTGATCCGCTGTCCCCTCGCGAGCACCTCGCCATCCTGGCCAAAGGATTTCTCGTCGCCGCTTCCTGGGTCTGCGGATACGCGGGGCTAAAGCACCTCCCCATCACCGTGGCGGGTCCGATTCGCTCGACCGCTCCGCTTTGGACAATCCTGCTGGCGGTTGCGTTCTTCGACGAATGGCCCGCACCCGCTCAATGGCTCGGGGTGCTGCTGATCCTCGTGGCGTTTTTTCTTTTCTCCCGCTTTGGCAAGGCTGAAGGCATCGTCTTTCACAAAAACCGGTGGATCTACTGCATCGTGGCCGCGACAGCGCTGGGCGCGATCAGTTCGCTTTACGACAAATACCTCCTGCAATCACTCGATATCCGCGTCGCCACGCTGCAGTTTTGGTTTTCGATCTATCTCGTGATGGCCATGATTCTGCCGATGCTGTGGTGGTCGAGACAGGGACGATTGGGAACCTTTCAATGGCGCTGGACCATTCCCGCCGTCGGTCTCGGCTTGCTCGTCGCGGATGCACTCTACTTCGCCGCAATCGCCCAAGAAGGTGCCCTGATCTCTGTGATCTCGCCGGTGCGCCGGACCTCCGTGATCATCGGCTTCGCCGCAGGGGTATTGTTCCTGGGAGAGCGAAAAGCTCTCGGGCGGAAGATCTTCGCTCTGGCGCTGATGCTCGCCGGGGTGGCATGGCTTCAGTGGGCGGGACGGTGACGCACGTTACTTTGCCTCCTCGGCCGGAACCTCCACCTCGACTGCGGGTGCAGCCGTCACCATGAGTCCCATTTTGGTGGCGCGGGCCTTCCAAAGATTGCGGGCGAACTCCTGCATGTCATCGCGGGTGTCCGCCTCGTCGACGATCTCCAGACCGAGGAGCGTCTCGACGATGTCCTCCATGGTGACCAGTCCACTCATGCCACCGTATTCATCGATCACGATGGAGACGTGGTGACGGTTGGCAACGAGAGACTGGAACGCGTCGGTCAACTTGGTCGTCATTGGAATCACCGAGATTTCGCGTTGGAGAGAGCTAAGATTGATCTTGAGCTTGCCTTGCGCCGCAGCCAGCAAGATGTCATGCTTGAGGACGAAGCCCTTGATGTCATCGCGATTCTCCTGGTAGAGTGGAATGCGGGAGAAGGGCGAACTATTGTGCCGGTCGAGATACATCTGCACGGTCATATCCTCGGGTAAGGCGAAGACGACGGTGCGGGGCGTCATGACTTCCCGCACGGCGATGTCCCCGAGCTGGAGCAGGTTCTCCAGGATGCGGGATTGGTCCTCCTTGAGTTTGCCCTGGCGAGCGCCGATCTCGGCCATAACTCTGAGTTCGTCGCGAGAGAAGTTGACCTCGTTCTGTTGGCCCTTCATGAACATCTCGATGAACCAGACGATCGGGGTCATGACGCGAGTGAGTGCTTGCAGACAAATCGCCACCCAAGGAGCCCAAGCACGCCAGTAACGCGCCCCAAGATTTTTTGGAACGATTTCGGCGGCGAACAGCACGGCACAGGTCATGACCGCACCTGCGGCGGCATCCCATTTCCCCCCTCCGAGGGCGGTCACTTGAGCGGCGACTGCCATGGAACCGGCCGTGTTCGCAAGAGTATTCACGGTGAGAATCGCGGTCAGCGGACGGCCGATCCGATCTTTGAGCACCTCTAAACGGGCACCCGCACGGGGACGGGTCTTTTTCAGATTCGCCACGTAAGGGTTCGTCACACTGAGGATCACGGCTTCCCACACGGAGCAAAAAAAGGAGCACCCGATGGCGACGCAGAAAAAGGTAATCAGTAGCCCCCAGGAGCCTGAACTTGTGAGAGGGATCGAACCGGAGCCAGCCGCAACGGCTTGGGAGAGTAACATGGTTGACGTATGATTGCCGCGATTCGCAATCCCTGCTAGTGCCAATCGTTGAAGACCGAACCCTATCAGGTCATCGACCGTACCCCATCAAATCCGCTCAAAACTTATTCCGAAACATCATCGACTCGACCGGCAGCTGGGTGCGGGAGTTGTATTTGGCGGATTGCTTGCTGCTGTAAGGAGTGAGGATCTCGCCCTCGACAAGGAAATAGATCAACTGGCCGATGGGCATGCCCTCATAGACCCGGACGGGTTGCTTCACGGAAATCTCCAGGGTCCAGTGATTGCAAAAGCCCACATCGCCCTTGCCCGCCGTGGCGTGGATGTCGATCCCGAGACGCCCGACACTGGACTTTCCCTCCAGAAACGGAACGTTGCGATGACTCTCGGTGTATTCGATCGTCGAGCCGAGGTAGTTGATCTGAGGCTCCAGCACATAGCCTTCAGGCGGGATCGAAAAATGATCGATCTCGTTGTGCTCCTTGGCGTCGAGAACCCGGTTCCGGTAGGTGGCGAGGTGCTTGCTGAGATGCACGTCGTAGCTGTTGGTCCCGAGGCAGCCAGGATCGAAAGGTTCGATCACGATTTCGCCACGAGCCATCGCGGCGGCAATTTCAGAGTCAGCGAGGATCATGGACGGAGGACCGATAACGAGCGACCCGCCGGGGAGCAAGGGAAAAAGTGATCCGGCAAAATTCGTTGCCACCCGGCAAATCCGGTTCAGCGTAGAGACATGTCGGACTCCCCTCCCCTGATCATTGCCATCGACGGCCCGGCCGCTTCGGGCAAAAGCACCGTGGCCCGTCGGGTCGCGACCGCGCTGGACGGGGTATTTGTGAATTCCGGTGGCATGTATCGAGCCTTCACCTGGTGGGTCGCTCATCGCGGGATCGATCCGCAAGAGACGGCGGCGGTCCTCGCATTGCTCGATGAAACCCATTTTTCGTGCAGCGAAGAAAACGGAGTCGCCATCATTGCGATCGACGGTGAGGTGCTCGACGCCGCCAAACTCAGTGAACCGTCCGTCAACCAGCAGGTCTCCGTCATCGCTTCGATCCCCGAGGTGCGCAGCCGTCTCGTCGCAGAGCAACGCGCCTACGCGGCGCGCAGCGGCACACTCGTGATGGAAGGCCGCGACATCGGTTCAGTGGTCTTCCCGGAGACGCCCTACAAGTTCTACATCGACGCCTCGCCTGAAGTGCGTGAGGCTCGCCGCCAGGCCGAGGGCATCCACGACGCCATCGCCGCTCGCGACAAGATCGACTCCAGCCGCAAGACCTCGCCGCTCGTCATCGCCGAAGACGCCACTGTGGTGGACAGCTCCCACTTGGGCATTGATGAGGTCGTCGCGGCGGTGCTGGATTCGATTGCGGCTCGAAAAAGTATGCGGTGAGCCTTTACTTCCGCTCGGACCATTTGCTAATCTCGCCCGGCATATGAAACCCTCCCCCCACGCCCCAACCCGCCGCCGTTTTCTTACCTCCACCAGCGCCGCCGTCGGCGGGGGTATCTTCAGCTTAAATCTCCTCCTCCCGCGCAAGGCCAAGGCCGCCGGAGGTTCGGGGACCGTCATCGGCGAAGGCGAGCACCAATACGAAGTCCTCCACGACTGCGTCAAACTCCCCGACAAATACACTTGGCAGACCACCCATAACGTCGCCGTCGATAGCGAGCATCGCATCTACGTGATTCATGAGGGACTGCGTGAACTGGCGGATCATCCCTCGATTTTTGTCTTCGACGAGGACGGCACCTTCATCAAGGCGTTCGGCAATCAATACCAGGGCGGGGGTCACGGGCTTGAGGTCCGGAAAGAGACGGACGGGGAGTTCCTTTACGTGACCGCCTATCAACACATCAAAAAATTCGCCAAACTCACCCTCGATGGCGAAGTCGTTTGGGAAAAATTCGCGCCGATGGAGTCCGGTCTCTACGCGGCGGAGGAAGCCACCGCCCCGGACAAAGTGTGGGGCCGCGACCGCTTCATGCCGACCAATTTCGCCTTCCTTCCCGATGGGGGTTATTATGTGGCCGACGGCTACGGATCCTACACAGTGCAGCGTTACAATGCCGCCGGTGAGTGGCAGCAAACCATCGGCACCGAGGGCAAAGGCGACGGCCAATTCAGTCTGCCGCACGGCATCTGGATCGATGACCGGAAGCCCGACGCCCCGAGCCTGCTGGTGGCGGATCGCAGCAACGGACGGCTCCAGTGGTTCGATCTTGCGGGCAAGCATTTGCAAACCCTGGGCGGCTTCCTGATGCCGGCGAACATCGACGTGCGCGGGGACATCGTCCTCGTTCCCGATCTGAGCGCCCGGATCACCCTGCTCGACAAGGAAAACAATCTCATCCACCTCGGCGAAGATCCAGCTTGGCGGGAGGAGGTGATGAAGGACAAAAAGGCGATGCGCTCGAATCCAGACGGCTGGGTCTCGGGACGCTTCGTCCATCCGCACGATGCCTGCTTCGACAACCATGGCAACATCCTCGTCGCCGAGTGGGTCCAGACCGGACGCATCTCGAAGTTGCGGAAGGTCTGAGGCGGCCGGACGCAAAAAAGTCGGCTTATCGCGTCACTAGCAGCCTGTCGCACTTATCCCGCCCGGCTGCGAAAATCGGGGATTCGGCCCGAATTTCTCCTCGTCTTCGTCATTTGTGTTCACACAAACTCATGAAACTTCTGACTCGAACCCCCTGACTCGAACCCCCTGACTCGAACGCCAATTCCCTCGCTCAGACGCTCTAGGTCCGACAGGCTCCTAGGGATTCTTCGACAGGGTGCGGCGAGAAGACGCCGCCCCCGTCCCAGCGATACGCCACGACTTCTTCGCGGAATCCTTTCAGCGAGAGCTCGATCCGGCTGCCTGTCTCGTCGTCGAGACCGCAAGCGTCGGCGGTGGCTTGGTCGAGCAGGATTTCACCGGGCCGGGCCGCCCCGCACAAGCGCGATGCGAGATTGACCCGCGCTCCGATGACCGTGTAGTTGAGCCGCTCGTGAGACCCGAGGCAACCGGCCACCACTTCGCCCGTGGCGAGTCCGATGCCGATGGGCAAGGGATGCGCCTGCCGGACGTTGCGGCGCTCGCGTTCCTGCATCATGGCCCGGGCGCAAGCGACGGCTCGGGCAGGTTCGTCACCGGTCGTCCGTAGCGCACCGAAGACCGCCATGATTTCATCGCCGATGAATTTATCGATCACCCCGCCATGCTCGCGCACGATCTCGGCCATGGCCCCCATGTGTTCATTGAGCAAAGCGATCAGCTCGGTTGGCGGGAGCAGTTCGCTGAGATCGGTGAAGCCACGGATGTCACAGAACAACACGGTCACATGCTTGACCTCGCCGCCCAGTTCCAGGTCGAGCGTGCCGGCGACGAGAGCCGAAGCGACCGCTTCATCGCTCACTTTGCCGAGCAGCTCGCGGTATTGCGCCTTGAGGGTGAGCTCTTCGGCCATGCCGTTGAACGCCGTCGCGAGGGCTCCGATCTCGTCGTTGCTGCGCACCGTAACCCGATGACCGAGGTCTCCGGCCTGAATCGCCCGGGTGCCGGCGGCCAACTCCTGCAAGGGTACCGTGAGACGGCGGGCGAGGAATTGGGCAAAGCCAAGTCCGAGCAGCATCGAGGCGAGACCGAGACCGCTCCCTTGTAGCCGCAGATCCCGCAACTCCCTTCCCAAATTGTCGAGAGGAAACGCCGCCACTTGATACGACTCGTGCAGCCCCTCTCTGGTCGAAAGTCGGGCGAGATAGATTTGATAAGGCAACGCCCCGACCGTCGCCCGGATCGGCTCGTTTTCGTCGCGCCCCGCCCCCCGATCAAGAGCGGCCGCGATTGTCGCCCCGAGATCCTCCGCCAGCCGGGCATCCAGGTTGCGGGCGTAGACGCGCCCTTCAAGATAGATCGCCCCGAGGTAGGGCGCGGCGCTGCCGAAAGTCTGCTGATACCGCTCCAGAAATTTTTGCGCATCCGTCTCGGCCGGACTCGACCGCAGCAACAACCCGAGCCGATCACCCGAGTCTGGTTCGATCACAGGGGTGGCGATCATTTCCTGAACCATGGTGGTGCCATCGGGGAGATCGACCGGGAGGTAGAGAATCGCGGCTTCATCTCGCAAGAGCAATGCCTGGAGACGGCCCTTCCCTGCAGTAGTGCGAAAATCGAGTTTCTTGACCATCCGTTTGCGCTCTTCTCCCATGTTGGGTGGCAACAGCGCCTGGAGGTCGCCTTCGGGATTCATCACCGCGATCAGTCCTAGCTTACCCTCAAGTTCGGAGAGTCCCGGCGAGCGCTTCGCCGCACCCCCGAGCAGACCCGGACCGGAACCGCCGGTGGCCGGAAGCCCATTGCCCGGCGCACCCTGCCCTGGCTCCTTCTCGCGCAAGGTCTCGACGTAACTCCGCCAAAAAGCCGTGCTCTGCGCGGGGCTGGCCTTTCCCT